>Ga0123357_10009731_pt1 | contig 12152 bp, 6 predicted proteins | sample TergutEmb28metaG_FD_89873 | JGI IMG/M metagenome (GOLD analysis project Ga0123357, IMG submission 89873) | Embiratermes neotenicus P4 segment gut microbial communities from Petit-Saut dam, French Guiana - Emb289 P4 | ecosystem: Host-associated > Arthropoda: Insects > Digestive system > Gut ...
TAAAGGAGGCCGCGCGAGTGTGTGCCCAGGTGGAAAAAAGAAAAAAAGGCGGAGTTTAGGGGGTGCCCGCGGTTTAATAAATTTCTCCCCCCCCCCCCCCCCCACACACACACACACACACACACACAGGATTGTTTTTTGCTTTTGCTTCTTGCGATAAGCTTGTGCATGTATATCCTGAATGTGCTGCAATATGCATACGTTATGTATATGGAGCATTATTTTAAAGCCTCCTATGCAGAAAGTACTGGAAGCTGTTTTGCCAGGGAGGAAGATTGAATGTGCGGCCCTGTATCTCCACCCTCACGTATGCTGTCGTGGCATGGTTAGCGTTACTTTAGCATTGATATTATTGGTTCCATTATTAGTTTTTCTTCCATCCTGCAGTGACCTTATGCAATTTTAAAATTAAATATTTGTATTTACTTTATCCTCCCTATTATGCTGTTATTCTTTTTTGATTTGTTACTTGATGTCTGAAAGTTGGAATAACTTAAAATCTCAGTAACTGAATCTGGCCTTGCTTATGGTAAAGCTGTTCTTTAAGTACGGCCTCCCCTTCCACCACTAAATGTCTGAGATGACATAAAAGTGAACAGTTTTGGAATAAATTATGACCTAACCATCTTGCACATGCTGCCACTTATAAACAGTTTAGCAAAAATTAAAGTTAATAATCATAGAAATTTATTATTTTCTCTTCAATATTTCCACAAATATAGATTCTGTCCTGAACAGTTAAATTTTGTATACTCAAAACTGTTCCTCATATCATCTGGAAAGTTTCATACTTGTTTGTTTTCTAGAAATCAACTGCAAATTCTGATTAGTGCAACACGAAGCAGTAGCAATGGCGTTACAAAGGATGAAGATTATTTTTCATCATCTTCATGGAACGGGTGCTGCATATGCTCCTGTATCCTTTGACATAACTGGCAGTGAATACAGAAACAAGCAGTGTGACCAATTTTGAGAAACAGCTGAGAAGGAATAATAGTGATATCCTACAGCAGTGATATCTCCTGGATGAAAAGTGTAGTTCTGCATCAGAGCTGTGTTTGAGTAACTCACCATACAGCAAGAGAGCCATATCCACATCACTGTCATTTCTCCCTCCACCCAAGTGCTGAAACTCCTGAAGTGGCACTTTGATGGCAACATTTGTAGCCTCTTTCACCACACCCTGACTTACACATGCTTTTGTGTCAATGGCTAGGGATATGTGGATGATGTATTTATGATCTTGCTTCATGGATCAGAAATGCTAGGGACTTCTCAGACTACCTAAACAGCTGACACCATGACTTAAAGGTCATCATGGAGACTTAAACAGGTTGGTATCTCTCTCTCTCTCTCTGTCTCTCTCTCTCTCTCTCTCTCGGACACAGTGCTCTCTTAACACAACAGTGCACTGAGTGGCCTTGACAGCACTGCATTCAACATCAATATTTATAAAGACCACATTTTTTTCATTCTTTGATACTGTTTTATCACATTAGCAGAATCCATTAATACTCTGTAACAGCATTTAAATGAGGTTTGTGTTTTGGTATTGCATTTGGATATCATACCATGGTAATAGCAGAAACAGGAGCCACTCTTCCAAGTACATCAGGAGCCCAAAGAGTGTTTCATATTATGTCCCTCCCTGGACCACAATATTCACAAAATGAGGTGACACACATTAGTCACTGTTGTAGTGTTGTACCACCTATCCCTTGAATGAACAGTCAGTGCTGGCCACCTTGGCACAAAGGGCCAAAGTCATAAGCCATCTGTGATCAGGGTAGCCTCTGTGCTGAACTAGACCTACTTCCATAACAACATCCACTTTACCACACAGATGTCATAACCTTAACACATCTAACATGAAAATCAGACCACCAAGAGATGACTCCACAACAGTGGCCTTTCTGCTCTTCATCCAAAACACCTTTAACCACATCAGTAGGGTGCAATCCACACATGACTTCAAAATGTTAGGCCTCCCACCATGAAAACTCTTCAGTTTTCTTTATCCCATAAAGTATGACATGGATCTAAAATTACTGGTTACATATTGCGTCCCCAGGGAGTGTGGGAAGGTGTGTGTGAGAAACTGCTCATCTGTTTGAGACCAGAGTTAATGAATACTACTGTCACATCTCACTATACCAGCGGAGTCAGCAGTGGTGGAACACATCAGTGATGTTGGTCATCACACCCTGACCAAGAAATCAAGGTGCAGCAGCATCAACCCAAACAACATGAATTGTGATGGCAGGTTCTCCCTGAGTAGGTCATGGAAACCTCTTACCCCATTCTGGAGGAATGGAAGCATAAGATTTTCACTAGGGAAAGAGAGTCTCATCCCCTTACATGTGCCCTCATAAATATGGCTCTTCACTTGTCATTTTCTGCTTCCATCTCCTAGTGCAGTATTTCTAACCTTTCTTCAATGGAGGAGCCCCTATAGTAATTGTTAATATGCTGAGAAGCCCATGCCCGTGAAATGTTTACAGGCCAGGAAAACATGATAGCCTGTAGCCTTGTTGTTACCATTGGTCAGGCAGCTCTGTAATAGTATGAAACAAACACAGACACAGTAAAACTAAATGTAACCTTAAATACAAACTGACCAAAACAAAATGACGAGGCAGTTGATAGCACACAGTGATTACTCCAATACCGCGAATTGTTGGACAAAAGTTCCCATAATGTTTTGTGGGATATTCAGAATTTTATTCTGCAGAACTCATTTATTTATTCCACAGTTAATCACAAAACCCCAAAAATTTTCTGTGGAGCCGTGGTTGGGAAACACTGTCCTAGAGCCTGGAAAAGGACCAACTATATGTAATTTTCCTTCTCAACATCTTATTCACTTCTCTCCCTTTTGTGTGCCTAAGAGAGCTGATGTCGGTGTCTCAGGTTTTCAGTGACATATGTCTTGGTGCAGACTGGGTTCTATCCCCATTCCCCTTCCCCTCCTTGTGGTTCTGATTGACCACATTACTTGTAACCCACTGGTATAACACAGCATCTTTATCACCCCAATATCAACTTGGATCCAGTACGTTCAACTCCATAGCTGGAGGCAATATATTCATTCAAAATTTCAATATCAATCTACAACAATTCATGGTATCAAAATCCAAAAGACTGCAATTTGAATGTGTAGATATGATTATGATCTCTCTATGCAAGAAATTTCACTAACATAACTCCAATAATTTACAAGTTATCACCATCAAGTTGACTGCTAAATGCAGATTTCATGCAGCTGTGAGTTTGTTGTTTACATTCCACAATAAATTACCTTGATGAAAGTTGCATATCCTATTAAGATGTATTACTGAAGATAATTTCAGTACTATGGATTAAGTGACATCATTTGGCCACCAGCCCACAAATTTGTGCTTGCGCCACGCTGTCTTTACTAACAGTAGGCAGTTTTGTTCTGAGTATTTTTTCTTCAAGTCTGCTATCTGAAAACATAAAGATTCAGATGTACAAATCTGTAATTTCACCTGTTGTTTTGTATGAGTGTGAAACTTTGTCCCTCACTGGAGGAAAAATGTTGACTGAAGGCATTCAAGAACAGGCAGCTGTGGAAAAATTTTAACCTAAAAGAGAGAAAGTAAAAGGAGACTGAAGAAAAATTCAGAGTGAGCAGCTTTGTTGTTTGTCCTCACCAAATATTGTTAGAGCAGTCAGATCAAAAGGAGGAAAAGGGTGAGTTATGCACAGGACTGAAGAGAAATGTGTAAAGGGTTCAGTAAGGAAACCTGAAGGCAGGACACTAATTGGAGGACTTAACCCTTTGACGCCTAAAGACCCCTATAGTGGTCGTACCACACCCCTAACCTCTAAACGTTCCATTTTATATATTTATTCAACAAATATAGGTACTGAATATTTTAAACATATTATGTACTGACCGTTTCTTTCTCTTCAAAATGCAGTTTGTTTCATAATTGTAACATATTTGGTTCCTGTTTTATTCACATTTTATATACAGTGTGTGCTAAAATTTAAAAAAATAATTCCGGGGCCAAAAGGTTAATGCATACATGGGAGGATAATCTTAAAATTTTTCTTTAATAAATAGAATAGGAAGGCATGCACTAGATTCTTCTGGTTTAAGATAAGGACCAATGGTGGGTTGTTGGAAATATGACAAAGGAACCTCCAGGTTCCATAAAATGCAGGGAATTTTTTGCCTAGATGAGGAACTGTTAGCTTCAGAAGAAAACTGCTCCAAAGAGTTACTTAGTTATGTTGTTCATTTGATTGGTTGGTTGGTTAGTTTGTTTTGTTATTTTATTCTTTCTTTCTTTCTTTCTTTCTTTCTTCCTTCCTTCTTTCATTGTTTGGAATTAAAAAGTATATGACTGTAAAAAAATCTTGTGAAGATCACTCAGCCAGTTCAGGAGTTGAAATGCGGCAACATACTTAGCATGGTGAACTCACGTTTTTGTAAAGAAGGGTAACTGACTAAAAATGTTCTCCGAATTTGTCCAGCACATCGCCTTGAATTCATTATTTCCTTGACTATAAACCAGAGACCTTCTGAAACCGCAGCAGTAGCAGAACATCCATACCCAGAAGAGTTCAGATACACCGTAAACAACCCCTTCCTGAGTCAAAGCCAGAGGAAGTTCTTTGAAGACAATGGTTATCTTGTGATACCACATCTAATTGAAGATGACCTCTTAGACATATGCTGGTAATAAATTACTCTGTTGCTGTATAATTTAAATAATTGTGTACAAATGCTTTAATAATATCTCTCAAGTTACATTTTCAATGAATTTGTCCCTTCATTGTATAGTGTTCTTTCTCCTGAACCAGCTTCAAAAGTATTGGCACCATGCATTTTACACTATTGCTGCAAGCTCCTCTTGGTGTGTGTCTAACATGTCTTCAAGGTTCTAAAACTAACTTGACATTCAGAAGACCGTGCATCATGATATATTTTGTCCGAAACATGCAGAGTTTTATTCCAAAAATAAATTTGAGAAATAAGTGCATCTCATTGGTTTTATTATAAGTGTTTGAAAACTAGTGAACTTAAAGTCTTTCAGTACTGGAAACATGAAGAGGTCTGATTTCTTTCATGTCACAGATGAATAGCTCTACCAGAGTGGTTAGTGGGCTGGCGTACTGTTTTTGATGTGGATGAAGAATTATAGTTGTTTAATTATATGATAGTTATGGGCTGTGTGTTAAGCTGCTCGTAGATCAGGAAAACTGTTGCACACTGTTGTGCAGTAAGAGTACATAAGAGTTATGTCAGGTAGGTACATCAACACTAGGTCATTAAATAGAAGCTACCATGTTCTTCCAACACATCTTCATGTTCACATATCCATGAGGGGAGGTATAATCTGCAAAGATGCAAATGGCCATGTGGCATTTTGTTTCAGAATTGCAGTGGTATTTCCCTATCTCATCATCCATGACAAAGTCAGAAGTTGGATGAGAGTCACCATTCTCAAACTATTCAGTCATATCGTATCATTTATTTTCATTCCGTGGATCCTTACAGGAATAAAAAATCCGTATGGATATGGAAATAGTCATATTTGCTTAAGTCAAGAAGTGAAGTCAGTATAAACTGTACAACAGTTTTAGTTACTAGGCCTAGTACTGCATTTGAGGATTTAATGTAATATCATTTATATTAATATAGCAAATTATAACATAAAAACACCATTTACAAGGATACAGTACTTACTGGACAAAAAGTAATTTACTACACCACTGCCTAACAGATAAAGATTGGTACATTCATGCAGTTACATTATACGCAACACAAGATCTACAATACAGTTTAGTAGTTAAAGAAAAAAGAAACATAAAGGTATATCTATTTTATATCATTCTCTTATTTGGGTGTCCATCAAGTTGTGATGTATGTATGTATGTATGTCGGTTTCAAAACGTTGTTCTACGTTGTATGACACCTAGACTCCACTGCTTCCTATCTTCCCACTGGCCTTCATTTAGGTTTCTTTCGTTCATGGCCTTCCTTATACCTTCCATCCAGTTTTTCTTCGGTCTTCCTTGTGATACATCCACCAATACTGTACCTTTCTGACATGGTGTTGATAGCAACAGATGGCAGAAACACATACCAGTTGGTGTTTGCTTCTACATCATAGCCTGTGTGCATTAGTCATGCAAATGTCTGCACCTTGTTTCTCAAATAAGCATTGTATTCATCTGCAAGTCCTGTGATCAGTTGTCTTCATCACTCATAAAGATTCTTCTCTTGAATTCTAAAAACTACATGAAAAGTGACACATCAAACTCTGGAAGACTGGCTGTAATTTCAGCAGTTTTTGAAACCATACAGAATGACTGCATGAGGGTGCCCTCTGTGTTTCGTTTTCTGTGATGTGTGATAGGCTGCAGCACAGTGTGATATGTATGGGCTTGCAGAGGTAGTCATTTGGTGAGCTGCTCATTGTTACCAGTCTAATGATAAGGAACTGTACTTTATGAAGGCTTCATCTGGATTTGTTAGATATGCTGCCTCAACTGTGCATCCCAGAAAATTTCTAGTGACTGTCTTATAAGCAACAGTAGCCTAATTTCCATGCATAAATGTCTCACATCAAGCTTTTAGTAGCAAATTCTGATAAACTTTGATAGGCCAGTCATTTGGCATTGTACACATATTGAGCAGCAGATTTAAACTTTTATAAACATATAGGGTCCAAGCAAGTAGCTTCCAAACTAAGATTTTCTCTCATAAGGTAGAGCAGTATTTCATAAAGGATCTTTGTTTTACACATGTAATGCTGCAGCTGTTGAAGAGCAGGACTTGAATCATCAGTTACAGAAAAGTGAGAATTTCACTGTTTTCACTCACAGTTCATACAGCAAGCCTATTACATTTACAAAGAAGGAAGTTCTCAGGAGACTTCTACTTTTCTTTCAGTCAGAGGTTTGAAGATGTCTGTGAAGGTCGTGTGCCTCGTGGAAACATGACCCTGATGAAGGAGATTTCACTAGCAAAGACAACTGTAGCAGGTCAATATTTGTATTACAAGTTGCAAGATATTGTTTGGGATGATGTTATGTCCAAGTATATTCTACATCCAAAGGTAAGTTCAAGAATGACATTATGAAGTTACAGAAGAAGGACGTTAGTAATAATTTATACCTGTCACCTAATATTATTAGTATATTCAAATGTAGAAGTGTACAAGGTGGTGGACCTGTATGATGAGGAGGATTCAAAGAGCATTATGCAAATCAGCAAGCTACACAGGCAGGGTAGCTGAACACTCATCCTTTCATTTAATCTGGACACAGATAGTCAGAACATATTGCTTTGTACCCTGCTGCTACTAATAGAAAGTCTTAGCATGAATTTACCCAGTGTAAAGCAGATGTTCCCCATTGTTCTACATACAGTCCTAGTAACTATATAAAGGGTTTACATTGGCACACTGAAATTCCTTGGGGTAACAGACTAAGCATCCTTTGGAATATTATTGTTCAGTTCGTCACTCACATAAACTCTGTACTTAACAGTTCGCCACAAACAAAGTCACATGTGGTGAGGTTTGCAGAGCATGCTGTCTGCAAACCACTTGACATACTCATAATTATGTCCCTGAGTGTTTTCCTGTCAGCATCTGTGAATGCAAGGCCTCCAAACCTAGTACTGATTTATTCCTGTTTCCCTTCAGTGATCACTGAGGGTTCCAATTCCCCCCTCCTCCACTGTCCAGTAATGACAGTCTAATTTGTGTGAGTTGTGTTCCATGAGTCATTGTATGTAGAATGGTAACATTCTAAAATTTGTACTGGAATATTTCTTTACATTTCGTACACAATGACTTTCTGGAGCCAGGATAGTACAGTCAGTGTAGTGACTAGGCCACAGGCTGGAAGATCCAGTTTCATATCCCCTTGGGGCACTACCTTACCTTTACCTTTACTGAACCACATAAACTGTCATTGCATTGTCTGTACTTAGTGCCATTTTGGAATGAATGACTGATGGCTTCTTATTGCTTGGTCAGTTACAGTAGCAAGATATAATATGGTCTGAGACTCAGGTCAGTCGTGGAAGGGGTAGTGTCCAACTGTTTCACTAAGCAGCCCTCACTGTACATAATCCACTGGGTAACTCAGCAGCTAAAGAGCTTTGGTCATTTTAATTTCTTCAGTTCTTAGAGCTTATTTTAGAGGAATCAACTTTTCCTTTAAACCCAACAAAATGAAATAGATATAAAAACTTTATGGTTCAGATCTGACCCACATCTGATACCAGTACTAAAGACTGTATCCTTTAGATATGGGCAGTACTGAACATAAATGTGATGCACTGAATCTGCCATTGCAAGAAACCACACAGAATCACAATATCATCTCTGCTGTATTCAGCTGCATAATTTTTATTTTTAGTGTGACCATTCTTGCCCATCTGTTGATTCAGCATGTCTTTCGAACAGGTCATACTAGAACGGGAAGTCTTACAGTCACATCCATATCTTTTTTTGATGATGGTTGGAATCAGCCCGTCAGTACTGCCACTTTACTTCCAAATATAGTATTGCACGGTAATGATACTCTTACGTATACTTGTATTTTCTTATGTGGCCAGATGCTGGATTACGTGGAATGTTTCACAGGCCCCAACATTAAAGCAATGCATACTATGTTTATCAACAAGCCTCCAGATTCGGGCAAGTTGACATCGATACACCCACTGCATCAGGTACGAGGCAGGATTTAGTTGTATATTAAGATGACATCAAAGCACTGTTTGCATCAGGTATGCAACAGAATTTCGCTAACTGTTAATTTGGCATCAAAACACCTGTTGTATGAGGTATGAGACAGAATTTAACTGTCTCCTGAGTTGACATCAAAACAGCCACTGCATCAAGTAAAATAGAAAATTTAGCTGAATTTTAAGATGACATTAAAACACCCATTGCATCAGGTATGAGACAGAATTTAGCTATTAAGTAGATGTCAAAACACTCCCTGCATCGGTGACTACGTGTTAAATATGTGTAAGACAAATTTCATAAAATTTTGCATGGCTAAGTGATAAAAGTGTATTTCTTCAAAACTGCTCCTTGTAAAGATTGTGTAAGTGGGTGAATACAGTACTGTTGTCTACAGGATCTACACTACTTCCCATTCAGACCTGCTGATCGCATTGTGGCTGCATGGACTGCAGTGGAGAGAGTGAATGAAGATAATGGCTGTCTGGTTGTCATTCCTGGAAGTCATAAGGGAAAACTACTGCCACATGGCTATCCACAGTGCGGTGTAAGTCATTTGAAACTGCCAGCCTGACACAAATTGCTTTCTGGACCATATTCCCCATCATTGTATATTAAAAAGAGTTGAAAGGCCTATGCCAGTGTGGCATACAGGGGACTTCCACTTATTGGTGTGTGTGGATTAATTACACAATGTATGGAACGCCTTATTTATAGATTACAGTTTCTCATAAAGGGTTGACCCTTACAACTGTTTTAGTAGTGTATATCATTGGTGCTTTACAGTGATTTGTAGTAGGATGTACATCTTCTGACTCCCCACCCTCTATTACTGAGTAAGGGTTGGTTTCTTCTGTAGGAAAGATAATTATGTAAGTTCTAAGGTTTTTCAGAGGGCAGTCATCTTTGTTGACACCCTGTAGTCTCATAGGTTCATATAATTTCAGAGGAACGTATGTCTATCTTCATGGTCAGAGTGAGCAGAGTGAGGATGCAGAATGGTGACATAGACAGGTAGTAAGGAAGCTGACCAATCAGAAATAAGAAGTCTGTGTTGGCTCAAGCCATATTCTGGCTCCCCATCCCCTTTCCTTATTACCAACTGACTGCCTTCCTTGTAATCAATGTAACTCTTTCCATCATTCACCCAACACTGAATGACCCTCAAGATGGAAGCAGCAAGTTCCTTTTAAGTGTTGGTGTTTGTTGACAAGACTGCATACTGTCATAACTCACACAACCACATTCTGAGGGAAGATGTCTGTCTCACTGTTCTAGCGACCAGCAGCACAACCAGTAATTACAGTCATTTTGTCAAGTAAAATTCTTTAGTGTACACACCACACTTAACTAGACTTAAATCAACACTGTTGTAACTGACACTGTGTTTACTGTAATTTATAGTTGTAGAGTGTTCCTTAGCCTGTCATTTAATTTAGATTGGTATGTTGTAGTGTTACCACCACACAAACCTGTTCATTATGGATGAGAGTATATAATTATGATGGATCTTTGAGAAACAGGCTGTGAAGATCGAAACTGGAGAGTTGCCCCAAGGTTGTGCTCAAATGGACAGCTGTTGTGAACATGGCAATAAATCCACAGATTCCATAACACAGAAGTGCCAGGTCACCTTGGTGACAAAAGTTTGTACTGTGGCACCTAGTATTTGTGGGTCCTCAGTGTAGAACTTGCTTCATGTAATGCATCTGCTGCCTAGAATTTGGAGGTGGCTCCTACATTTTTGGCAAATCTGTGTACTGCCATAACAGTTTGAAATTTTATAACCGAGTAACTATTAACTTTCTAAGGACAGCACTGTACCATGTTACCATACCTGTTATTAGAGCTGATGGGCAATAACTTGTGTACTTATGTTCCAGCCTGCTGTTAACAAGGCATTTCATCAAGTTGAAGGATTTGAAAATCATCCTGTGGTATCAGTTAGAATGGAAAAGGGAGATACTGTATTCTTTCATCCCATTCTTGTGCATGGCTCTGGCATTAACAAAACTAAGGTGAAATGTTTAATAAGATATACAACATAGACCTAAGTATATTTACATTTAAGTATCATATGTTGCTGGATTTCACCATCCAGTTTAGTATGTAATCTGCTGGAGTGTATTTTTTTGTTTTACTGAAGCAAATACTTGAAATATAGCTGTCTGTGGACATGACTTGAGAGAAAATAACAGTGATACAGGAGATACTAAGTCTGCAGTTGTTGTGTTGCTAACAGGGTTTCCGTAAAGCCATTTCCTGCCACTATGCATCTTCAGAGTGCGATTACATTGATGTGGAAGGGACAACACAAGAGAATATTGCCAGAGAGATTGAGCAAATGGCATCTCGCAAGGGGATTAACTGTGATTTCAAGGTATGACAGCTAATTCGTTTTGTTTTGTTTCTGCGCGTTTTTTCAAGTGAGAGAAGTTGCTGCCATGAGAAGCTACAGCTGTATCCTTATCTGTTAATGACCCAAATATCTTATGTTACATTACTTCAAAAATTTCAAAATAAATGACTGAAAAAATTTCTTCAGCTTATATTCATTTTTGACACTCAGGCTCACACAGTTATCTATACAAAACACATCCACAATGTTACGGCTTAATCTCCATTTCTCACCTTTAGGTATTTTTTGTCTTCAAGTTTCACTCCTTCCTAATACACCACTGAAACTGTAATCATACTGCTCATTATCTACTCACAAGTCTTCCTAATTCTTCATAAATTGTTTTTCAGTCTGTATGGAAGTATAAGAGCCGATTGGTGAGAGGAGAAGAACACACACTGTAAGGCATCCAAGCACAACCTTGACTAGTTAATAGCAATATAAAGGATCCAGTGTTTTGACTAATGTCACTACCCAAGCATTACCTTGACTAGATAATGACAAGATAAAGGATTCAGTGTTTTGACTAATATCACTACAGTATATAATAAGTAAGGCAGTATATGTTTCTGGCTGCTGGGTTATGTATACAAGGACATGTGGCAGTAGTAGTGGAGTTGTGTGACATTGGAAGGAAGCATGTGTTGATAAGAAAGGCGATGCTACACTTCACTAACTCTCAGCACCTGTTTCAGTAATCCCCATGCCTCTTTAATGTGTTAGGCCTACTGTTAGTGGACTTGACCAGAGTCAATGTGCATTCATTTAACACCAACAGCATCGTAACTCACCCCCTCTTGTGCCAAAGTGAAGACTGAGTGGAGCTGTACCTACACTCCTCCATGTGCCTTCATGGTATGCACATGGACAACTTTACATTCTGCTTTGACCACAATATTAAATAAGTTCATCAGGTGCATGCATATATATATATATATATATATATATATATATATATATAGAGGGTGTCTCAGGAGGTGTGTGCGAGAGTGCGGGAGAGTGTTCTTTATGTCAATATA
>Ga0123357_10009732_pt1 | contig 12152 bp, 3 predicted proteins | sample TergutEmb28metaG_FD_89873 | JGI IMG/M metagenome (GOLD analysis project Ga0123357, IMG submission 89873) | Embiratermes neotenicus P4 segment gut microbial communities from Petit-Saut dam, French Guiana - Emb289 P4 | ecosystem: Host-associated > Arthropoda: Insects > Digestive system > Gut ...
AAACATGTAAGAGTGAATTTTAACCAACAATTATATGTTTTTAAAATATTATATGTGAAATACTATATGTGATATATTAAAAAAATATAATAAAAAGTGCAATTAGTTGGCCATTTATATATATACATACTTTTGCACGGAAAAATGAAAATAAAAATAAAATCTACACTTTATGTATTTATTGTTTCTGTATTTTACGAAATTAGCGATGTTCTGTACATGAGATTCTGAACTATTTTGAAGAAACCAAATTAAAACAAACAAAGTCAAATTTGGTGAAAGTCCAATGAAATTATATCACGCACGTTTTCTGAAACGTGCGTGATTAAAACGAGATAAAATTTGGGGCCGGAAACATTGACCAATGTAACTTTACAGGGTAAAGTTATGTTTATTACACTTAGAACAATATGTCCAAACGACAAGTTGTTGCTATTTTTTTTTTCCAATATCCGATTTTCTGTCACGATTTGCCAAGTACTTATAAAGTGTGTTGTGCATAAAATTTTGCTAGATGTACTGTTAGGTGTAACACGAATAATATTTCATTAAATTTAGTCACTCAATATTTGCATATTCCTAGAGCTGCAAACTTATGGCCTCCCAAAAGACATCGAGCAATGCTATGGACACTAGCGAACATAATCATATTCCGACTTCAACAACAAACGAACCTGACTCTGCAAGACTACATGGCCTTCCTGCAAAGATCCAGATGGAAACTTATGCGTCAAAAAATGGGAGAGAACTTGTCGGTAACTACCTCACGGTCCTGGAAGCGGGGGGGGGGATCACCTCCAATGATGATGGACGTCTGTGCTAACTTAAAGTGTTAGGGAAGTAGCATCGTCGTAGACGTCTGTAGACGTGGCTAGGAATGGATGATTGACAATTGTGTGCTTGATAATGATGATGCTCTACGATCAATTAGTGCGCATGATGTAAAATAAGATCATTACAACTGTGTGCAAAGATATGAAAGAACGTTAAAACCCTGTAATCTTGTAATAGACTATGTCGTCACTAGAACTAATTAAAAAACTCCCGGTGGGGACGAGATTTTCCGCCCGTCCAGACCGGCCCTGGGGCCCACCCAGCATCCTGTACAATGGGTACCGGGTCTTTCCCGGGGGTAAAATGCGGCCAAGGCATGCTGCTGAACACTCACCCCCTTCTAGTGCCGCTGTCATGGAAGAGTAGAGCTATACCTCTACCCACCCTCTGGGCCACACCAAGCCTGTAAAGGAATCACTTTACCTTTCTTATGCGAATGAAATAATCACTGAAATTTCGGTATTTCAGAGTGTCAACTTCAGGGTATGGAACCTTGTCGAAGAATGAAACTTTCTAACTCTATGGCTCGAAATTTTAATTTAGATTCGAGCACCTGAAGAGTCATTAAAGAAATTCCTCGATTTTTGTTTGGAGTAAGAAAATTCATTACTCTGTTCGTAAGCCACAGCCACTGGCTCTTATCTAAAGCCAAATTAATCCAATTAACACACTAATGTTGTGCTCCTTTTGGTCCTTTAAAACAACCAATAACCTGATTTACATTTAAAGATTCGTTTCCTCCCGCTCAGTAAAAGCAGTCCTTCTCGGTTATAAAAATTAATCGGTCAGGGAAATTACGACGGTTTCTTTTCAGATCCACTCAAAACGCATAATGTGGACAATGAAGAATTTTTAATGTTAAAACTGGTGGTGCATACAGTATTCACCAAGCTGTAAAGGTTTATTAATGTTATTATTATTGTTATTAAAATCTGGAACTTTTAATTGATTCGAAATAATTCTTTCATTCTCATTTGGAATATATATATATATATATATATATATATATATATGCTCTCAATCCATTAAGCTTTTGCATCTGATTCATAATACTACTTTTTCATTTCCGACACTGGATAGTTATGTTATATTTTTCAATTTTGCGACCTAAATTAAGAGAACGCAACTACAATATGGAGTAATTACCTCTACCGATGCTGACACCCTGAAGCTTATTCAGAGGAAATTTGTGGCTCTTTGTTTTAATCCATTCCTTTTCACAGACGTTAATGGTTACAGTTAGGCTAACGCTCTACCAATACTTTATTTACGCACTTTACACGAGATAACATTGTGTAATTTTGGTCACTAATGTTTTATTTGGGGGGGAGTGGGGGTTTCTAATTTTTTTTCCATATTCTACTGACATGATCTGTCTACGTGTTCCCACCAGAAAACTCACAGACTTTACTTTGTTGTATGATAAGTCTACCCTCAAACACTGTTCCTCCGTCAGGTGCACCACTTTGGTAAATTTGATTTGTAGTGATCAGATATATTCAGAGGGCAAATTATCACACTAAGTTATATCAGATATTATTGTTATTATTATAATATAATTATTATTCTTTAATTATTATGAGATGCCCTAGGTTATTATTTTAGTAAGTATTCTGTCATTGGTTTTGTTTGTTTGTATGTGTCCTGTTTATTGTCCTTCGGTATTTGTGTTTGTATATGGTGTTGTTTCTGTAAGAGGCCATCCCGCTGTTGACGCGACACATTACAAACAAGAACTGAATTACTGTTATGTTGAATTAAACTGAATTACTATTCTACTGCTATTCAAATTTAATCCCAAATATCCCACGTGGCCTCCTCCGTTTAGTGTTTCTAACGATAATCTCTTATGGCCGATGTGTGGTACACGCCTCACACAATCACAAAGAAACGAGGCAAAAAAGTAAAAGATAAAAGGAACTGATATCTCAGGGAGGAGAATCGGGGTAAATCTAGGGTCCGTCTCCGTGGGATTTATAGTAGAAAAAGTAGAAATGGGACAGATTGTACTCCTAGTACTTTAGTATACCCCTGTCAATATCATTCCACCAATGCTCCATGGGCATATATTATTCCATCTGCGACGGATGTTGTGTCATATTAGCAAAAGCGAAGCGTTATAAATGAAACATTGCTCTCTCTCTCTCTCTTTCTCCTTCTCTTTTTGCTACGAAACGACAATAGTATTACTATTCTTTATGCGGTACGATGTCAGAAAGATGACGCAATGAACTGCGATCTGTAATGTAGCACATGTGACTACAAGTTTATTACACAAACCTAACAGTTTAGACGAGTTTCTTCGCCCCTTCACATGCTGCTGCCTGCCCCGTGGCCAAATTCTTTACATGAACTTCAAAGAAAATTCTATTTTAAAACGGCGCTCTGTTTAGAGCCACATCATTCAAAGTAATTCGATCTTGTTTACCGTGCCAACTTAATTTATATAAAAAAATGGAGATACTTCTACGACACTGCACATAATCAGATCGTGCAATCCACAATATTCGCTGATTTTAAAATGGGATTTTACTTACGTAATATAAAGAAGCGACTTACTGTAACCTGAAAAACACTGCCACACATAGTGTACAATACAGCAGTCGCAGAAATGTAACTTGAGCACATTTGGTAGAGTGATTGCAGACCCTGGGAAGCTCGTTCACACAGCATTCTCCACAACGAAGTTTGGCCCGTATGTCGGCGTCGTGACAGCTGCAGCCGTGGCCACTGTAGCGTAGACCCCGATGCCTGATGCGTTGGACGTCCTTAAGGATAACCTGCAGGTTCCAATACACCAGGCGCTTCAACACACAATAATTTGTACAACGTTTCCTGTGCAGGGTTTGGGATATGGCAAACCTTTCACACGGCGTTCTCAGCAATGAGCAATGGACTCACAGACGTCGTCCGGACAGTCGACCCTCCTCCGTTGGACATCTTAGCGGCCACGCCAGATCCATTGTTGAAGTTGTTGCCTCCGACCAGGGTAGTTGTTGTGGTCTCGCTGGCTGTGGATTCCCGTTTTCTGTATTGGGTAGGCGGCTGGCTGTACATGCTAGACGAGGCGGGCAGGTAGAGTGACGGGAAAATGAAAGGAAGAGGAATGTTTAGGGCACAGGAAAATGGTAATGGAATCACACAGTGCAGACGTTTGTGTCAGGAATTTTCATATGTTTTTCAAGACCACGATTGCGTAATATACATTATAAATATGCAAACGTAATACAAATGTTTGTTTTCATTAATGAGTAAGGAATGTATTAAAGTAACAAGGCGTCATCAGAACGTTGGTAGTTAAGTAATGGATTTTTATTTAGAAATAATTTTGACAGCAGAATGATAAAAAATACCAAATTTTAAGTAAGTTTGAGAGACGAAGTCAAAATTTTGAAACAATACAGATCATAATGTTCAATGTATAAGTTGTAAAATATCAATCGGTGTAATAATAATAATTTTGGCGGCGAAGACGACATATAAAGATTTATAAATGTCAAATTGAAAAAAGAGTTTGTAAATAAGAATTTGTGGTGAGACGAATAAAGAAGAATATCATCTTACCAGGAAGTAGTGCGAGTGCAGTAAAGAAGAGATTTACGTTTGTGGAAGATTGTGCGGCCAGAGCGTAAGAAATGTGGGCAAACAGCGTGGGGAAGGTACGTGGCAGGCAGTGAATGACACACAGTGAGGAATCATGGAAGCAGAATTTAGGCCACAACATGAGGAGGTGACGTCAAACGTTATGTATAGCCGGCACATGAACGTAAATATTGTGACAAAACGGAGTCATGTGGAGTCAATACATATGACGCGCGGTGTATAAAGACCAATTTAAATTAGACGAGAAATAAGTAGCGAATTAGAGTCAAATGGGTTTAAATGTGTTTGTGTTTGAGGAGGGACAAATCGCACAACAATTGTGATTAGGAAGCACTTAATGGGTGGACAATTTTTAGGTTTGTTTGTATGAATGTACATATTGTGTGTTGTGTATATGCGTATAATTATGTACGTACGTATGTGTGCATGTACGTATTATGCAGGTGTTACACATACGTGTATATATATATATATATATGATGCATGAATACATACCAACATGTGTGTGTGTGTGTGTGTGTGTGTGTGTGTGTGTGGTAGTGTGAAGAATTCGACCGAGTGTAAGCAATATCAGGCGAACGTCCGTGACCAAATAGGACAACGGAGATATTGATGAAGAAATGGGGAGGGTAAGTAGGGGAATGAGAAATGATAGGATACAAGAAGGATATGGTGGTAAAAGAGACACAAAAAAAAACTTGTATAAGTTGATTGGATGTTATGAAAGTACTTCGAAGAGCGACACGAATGATATATGAGTGTGCACAGTGATAATGCTGCAATACAAATGACAAACGATGCAAGCGACAGGCAAGTCAGCAGTCAATGACATGCATCAGCTAGCGATCAATAAATACAGCAGATTCCTTCATTTCAATCCTGAGTGAAAGATTTTGCTTTCACGTGAACCGAGTTCAATTTCAGTCGAAGCAGCCCATCAAGTCTAATATTTTCGGTGTTTTCTGCCTCACTTTTAATACGAATTTTCGTGACTACGTGTCATAAATTCCGATTTTGCAAAGATCTTCATATTACTGTGAGTGTACTTAAGAAGGTTTGAGTTAGACGGTAGGCACATTAAAAAATCTATATTTTAATCAAAATACTTTTCATGAGAATATAATTAAACAATTCGTGAATTAAAAAACAGGCATGTTTAGTTTTATTATGGCGTCATAAATGGGCTTGAAGGCCGTTTTATGTAGCTTGCCAAACATTTAACCTGCAATTCAGCTGTTGCAATGTGTTCTGAAACTTATGTTGGATAACTGTAATCATAACATCTGACATTCTGCCTTTTAGCTCTTGCAGTGCTGTCACTTCTGAGTACGAGATTTTGCCTTTTAAATGCCCCAAGTACGACATAATTCTCATAAAAGCGAGGTCGGGTGAACTGAGAGGCCAATAAACCGGTTCTTCCCTACCATCCAGGTATTCGAAAATAGCTTATTTCTGTGACTCTCACACAACGTTATTGCAATATGGTGAAAAACCATCTCGCTGTAAGGTGTCAGCACGTAATGCAGTACGTGAGAAAACGTAAATTTTGCCATGTCCAAAAGCACATTACTGCTTATTAGCTACAAATTTTTTCGAACAGAAAGAAAAATTGAATATTTATGCCCATTTATAATCCGTTACATAAGCTCGGTAAAGCAAGTGTCAAGTCGAAGGAATCCGTCGTATTTGCTTGTCGTTAAAATTTGGAAACATCGAATCATTATCTAGTTTTGGCAGGATGGTGCAGTCAAGGAGTATGGAGATGGTTGGAACATGCAGCATGTTGGAGGAAAACGCTGTAAAGAGAAGTTGTCCTTTTGCATGATACAAAGGTTTGGAGCGGGGTCGATGTATAAATACTCTCATTCTTACTCTCGCCACCAGATGGAGGTTAGTGGCAAGCTTCACGCCCAAACTGCCTTTACCCCAGAGAAAGACCCTCCATTACTTATTGAATAGGAGGCTGGGTGGCTGTAGGGGCTGCCTGGGCGTTTTGGAGAAGAGACAAATCTCTCACTCCTGCCGGGAATCAGATCACTATTCATCGGGTGTCCAGGCTTCAGCCTAGTCATTATACCGACTACGTTATCCCGGCTTCGGGAAAATAAGGCGAAACATGAAACATTCAGAAAGAAAAACTCCAGGGAAATGTTCATGTGTGAGAAAAATTTGAAAATGGGCCTGAAGAGGTATAGTATGCAAAAATGGATAGGGATCGAACTGGTTCTCGATGGGACTAAATGAAAATAGCCTTCAACACAGTAATGAACACTCACTCTCTTTAAAAACAAAGTAGCTCTGGCTGGCTATGGAAAGACAGTGACTTCACGAAAGGGCTATTTTAATTCATAAGTTTTTAATGATGTATTTGTTCTTATATTGGAGCGCTTATAAAAATAATGTTGGGTGGTTAGTTTGACAGTTTTACTTGTAAAGATAGCGTTCTACACTACAGAATGGAGTTTTTGTGGAGGTCTTGTGCGAGGTGCAAAAGAATTACCAACATTTTTAACTTCTGTGACGCTGTTCGAGGAAGCTTTAATAAGTTTGGGACGAAAATGGAAAAGATTGGATATGCGTAAATTAACGTGTGTCACTTGATGTAACTGGACAGTAAATTAACGTGTCACTTGATGTGACTGGACAGTAAATTAACGTGTGTCACTTGATGTGACTGGACAGTAAATTAACGTGTGTCACTTGATGTGACTGGGCAGTAAAAACTGATGAAATGTCGAGAAGCTTGAAAATGACAGTGCAAAAGGATAAAAATTAGTTTAATTTTTCGTTTCACTCAGCAGATAAACAAATAATATTCTCGTAGACGATTTAAAGACAATTCCTTACAAGATGCAGATTTTTCAGACAAATAATGGTCAAGACAGACGGTAGAGTATGCGTTTTAGTCCACTTACTCGTATACTGGAGCAGACCCTGGTATTTAGAATATTATTTTATTTTCGTATTAGAAAATCATCTATTTGAACAGGGGCACTGAAAATCCAGATAACCATCAATATGGTCTACTAATCCAGCAAAGTAGTGAGTTGGTTCGCCTTTCCAATTATGACCCCGGTACTGTTACAAAACTAAGCGAATTATAAAAGTTATGCGATAATTAGAGAAGAAAATTTTGTTTAGTGTTTGTAAAAATATTCGTGATATTGACTTTTTCCAATAAGACAGACAACGTAGACACACTGTTAATATTATTCTGGATATATTAAACAAAGCCCTCCATTTTATGTGGTAGCTTCAAAATTTTCTTGGAATAATTTTATTTCTGTCCTTTAAGTTCCATTTCCTTTAATATATTCCCTTTGTGCAACTACACAGTTCTGTCCGCAACTGTAAAGATGTTGGAAACATCCCTGGAAGCCAACCCTTAGCATTCTTAATGATGTCAGCAGCATCACAAAAGCGCCGTCCCTTCAATGTTAATTTCAGTAGAGCAAACAGGTTGAAAATCAGCTGGAGCCAGGTTATAGGGTAAGCTCCAGTTTTGTCACATTGTTCTTTGCTAAGAAATCCTTGACGAAACCCATCGGTGTGTTGGAGCATTGTCGTGAAAGAGTAACCACATGTTGGTTCTCCATATTTTTTAACGATTCCTTCTGACCGCGTCCGTAAGGCGTCGAATGAAGCCAAAATTCATTTCTTTATTCACAGCAGTAATTCCTATAAATTATTCCAGGGAATTCCAGGAAGGTTTTGAAGCTACTGTGCAGATTAATTTTAAAGTGTCAATCTGTTCAGTTTGAATTGGGTTGTTTTTGGCTACCATACTCTATTGACATTAATTCTTGGGAATATATTACATGGGGCTTTATTAAAGATATCAAACGATATAATATTCAAAACATGGGACAGCGGAAGGGTGATAAAAGCTTAACCCCGAAAATATAGGTACTGATGTTTTGAAAAATTATGACTTTTTGCGTTATGGAAGGCCGTGGAAATGTTGAGCATGCTCTGAAATAACATGAGGGTCAGTGGTGACATGTTGAACATTTACACCACACTTCTGTTTTAATTTTGTAAAGTTACAATTTAACTAAACGTTATTTAAAATATACAACACCAAGCCCTTTCGTGAGTATACTGTATCTACTTCTAACAGAGGATGTGTATCATGATGTCACACCCATAGTGTTATAACACGGGAATTTGTCTAAAAATATGAGTGTCTTAATATGTTAAAGTGAGTGTAAATCTTTAGTACAAGTTTATTTTCACTTTTAATACGAAGTTATAAAATGTTCAATTTTGTAATAAATTATGTTTACTTACACGCACAAAAAAAAAATTAAGCAACACGCGTCGCACTGAGATCGTTACGTCGCTTGCGATATCTGGACAAGTTTCATTCGCAAAGACAGTGATTATCCTACAAATTATTTTTGTACTTACTTAACATGTTTTAGCAACTATACATGTCTTCTTTGGTCCAGTTTCTGTTGTACTGGACAGCCAAGTTATTCTTATTCAGTTCATATCAGTTTCATCAGTCTCAGACAAGTACGTTCTGCATATATGACAGGAAGATAGATCAGAAAAGAAATAGTTAAAAAGGAAGTGAGAAAGGAAGAAAAATGAAGGAAAGAAAGAAAGAAAATGTGGAAAGACAAAAAGTATGGGCAAGGGTTAGGAAGATAACGAAGGACAGAAAGGAAAAAAAAAGAAAGAAAATAATAAAAATGATGATAGTCTATCACTGTGTGATTTATTTATGTACATTTATTTATCTATTTATTTTATTTAAAAATTATTCACGATTTATTTAACGATGTTTCCAGTAGCTCAGAATTTACTAGCTCTATAGAAAGTCTGATTATTGAAGAATTAATGACTCGTGAAAAATGTGCAAATTAATGCAGTTTTGACCTAATCTGAGGCACCATTACGGTATTCAGTTTGACGGGCTGAGAAAAAAAATTTGAAAATTCACTGTAAGGTAACCGACCTCAGACATGATATCTGACCGTGGGAAATTCCATGTATTGCAAAAGAAGACGAGGCTACTCACTTGTTATGGGGAACAGCCTGTTTATGTTGCTCTAATTTGTATTATGTAAATAGAACTGAGGTCAGAGGTAGGGTAACTCGGTAAACACAGTGACTGGATACTGACCAGAAGACCAATGTTTGATTCCCGAAAACGGCTGAGATTCCTATCCTCGCGACTACGTTCTGACCAACAGTGAGATCCACAAAGTCCGCGATTCGAAGTGCTAAAACCGCAGGCCATTTGTTGGGAAGACAGTCACCCTGGACATGTAAATAAAAACCGAGGTAGATCTAGAAGACTCGAAGCAAGACACTGTCACTTATTTTGAAAGAAGTAAAATAAAAGATATGTAGTTCACACACCAACAAATGCACCATTTATTAACTTGGTTAAAAGTTTTAAGTTTACATTAAAATACACTATAATATCGCTCCTACATGTTTCGGTCTTCAAGGACCATCATCAGGGTGCTTTATGTGTACCTAAATAAATTTATATTTATGTTAAAACACTTGGTAAAATTACGTCGTTCTGTATATTATGTGATGTGGCAGCATGTCGTAGAGCGGCATGTGTGTCATGTGCTGTGCTCTACACTGCACACAGCACAGGATATAGCAGGTCGTAATTAATCCCTTCTGTAACTTCTTGAAAAGCTGGCAAGTAGTTATGTTCTCAACATCTTCCTTGTGACCCATACCCAAAACCCCAATAACAGAACTTATTCTGACTCTGTTACATCTATCTCACACCTTCACTTACTGTTGTCATAAGATCAATATTAACTTTCTCGCTTCCTTAAAAGGAAACAAAAATAGCCTTTGGCGAACACCTGCTCTCTGTATGTTCGTACGCTTTTGTGGGCACAAGAGGGCGCGTGTGTGTGTGACAGTATCTAAACTTAAACTTTTTAAACGGTTTACTGACTACGAAAGTTATTCCATTAAAGTCAACTTCCACCACCTTATTTCCTACCTACAATCAGTAATAAACAACATGGCGGGAGCGCAAATTTGTGAGGTGAAACAATGCTAAAGCACCTTATTTGGGGATCCTGAAATTTTGTACTGTAAAAGACCTTGAAAACGTACAGAAAACCTCTATATCGGGTAACTTTCTTTCAAAATACAACGAAGGACACAAACACCAATTGAATATGTATATATATATATATATATATATATACACTTCGTGGTAGACAATTATAAGTAATGAAATGTTGCCGACATATGTAGGCGAAATCCGTTATAAAAATATACCTTAAGAATACCTATATATTTGTTATTAAATTTTGTTTTGTAAATAAAGAATTATAAGCATGCAACCATCCAGGGTGTATCTGAGAGATTTGATGTGCAAAATATCAGTGTTTAGCTGATACGCTTTCATAAAAGTAAAAATAAAATTGATTAAATGTAAAGGACTCCATTTGACGCACAGATATCAATGCACTAAGAGACCAGGCCTTTAAACCTTTGCTCGGAATAACTTGCAACATCTAATTTACGACAGGCTCAATAAAAGTTCTCTTCTTTTGAGCAAATATTTAGAAGCATTTTCATTTCTTCTTTGTGTGATACAACGGCCACTTTAACTTCTTAATTTTATCGTAATTGAGTAATGAGTTCTGGGAACTTACTTCGGCTTACGAACAGCAAAATTATTTCTATGTTTCTCAGAATCACTTACAAATCTGTCCCGGACAATAGACTTTCGAACAGTTTAACAGGGCTTCTCAAACATTAACTTATATCCAAACTGTGTGTCATCGTGAATGCGAGACAGGAGACCTGAAGTTGGTTTAACAAGGCAAGATAAAGTCCTCGTGTTCTTGTCTTGCTAATAAAGCTGAACTGATCTTGACACTTTCAAATGAATTATTGAAAAGTGGTTATTGTTAAAGGGAATTGGTCCTGTAGACTCAACAAAAGCCTGAAGAACTAGGTGGAATGTTTCCAAAAATAACATTTCTAATTATTTCTTCAGAAGAAAATGTTAACTTTTCAATTTCGGACAGAGATTGTAAAATAAAAAAGTTTTAAAAACAATGTGGATTAGGTGTTTGTTGCGTAGAAAACAGTTTCTGAAAATCTGTTTAAGTGATGAGTGAATGAAAATGCCTGTAATAGTAATGTCCAGAATTAAATATTAAAACAAATCTTTCATTGACCAGAATAGTCCTAATTATTTTAAATTTCGTGTCTATCTGTATCCTTTGTACTTTGAAAAAGACTGCTTTTTACGAAAGTTCAATATTTTCAGCTTACAATATCTTGTATTACATACATGTGCAGTTTTTTTTTTACTCAGTAATATGTTGTCTCCCATAATTTTTTCCTGATATCAGAACTGAACCACTTCAAGCTCTGACCTAAGACACTGCTATAGTCATGATCCGAACGTCGCCAGGAAGTTACCCTTAAGCACACATACAAATGCTGTGTCTCCTTTGTTGAAAATCTGAGGGGCAAGAAAAGTGCTACGGAGTCTTTCAACGAGCTTTTAGCAAAACATAACTTCATAATCTTAAACTTCAAAGGAAATTAACGTAGAAATATCAGATTTAAAGAAATCTGCCAGGAACAATGAAGTTGCTCGTAAGACGCTTTATATATATATATATATATATATATATATATATATATATATATATACACACACACACACACACATACATACTGATTGTTTGCGTGTTTTTTCTAAATAA
>Ga0123357_10009733_pt1 | contig 12150 bp, 11 predicted proteins | sample TergutEmb28metaG_FD_89873 | JGI IMG/M metagenome (GOLD analysis project Ga0123357, IMG submission 89873) | Embiratermes neotenicus P4 segment gut microbial communities from Petit-Saut dam, French Guiana - Emb289 P4 | ecosystem: Host-associated > Arthropoda: Insects > Digestive system > Gut ...
AAAGCCCCTTTTTGCTGGCAAGAAGTTTTCCATTTAAAAAAAATGATCCAATATAATTTGGCCTTCTCTCTATGCTTTATCTCTCATTCCCTTGCTATCATGGCCCAAACCCCCATTCCTTGCCAGGAGTGCACAAATCCTGGGTGCCAGGTTGTTGTGACTAAATTTTGTGTAGTGGCTTCTAATATTTTTTTATCCTTACTCATGTCACCTTTTGGATGCCTAGGATTTTGAGGTGGCTCCAAGATCTTTGTGAAATTTGTGTACCCCTGCCTGAAGGGCTTACAAAAACAGTTGTACACAACTCCAAACATGCATATATAGATATATAAATAAAAGACTGTCACTAAACCACTTACAGCAACTATGTTGGGCTATTTTTAAAGAACTTCACACATAACTCTATACTCAGACTGATTTGCTTGACAGCAGATAGCACAGTGATTGTCACTGTTGCAATTTGCCATGGGTCAGGGTCCAAGCATGTTGGGTCAGTGTCTTGCGGTTTATGTAGATTTTTTATTTACCATTATCAAGGAGATGTTGGAAATGATGTCCTTGGGCTAACAGACACACATTACAGTCTGAATGCTTTCATTCAGATAATCTTCACTGTCAGGGTTATTACTGTACACACTACATATTAGTAGGCTGTACAAGTAAAAATTCTGCCAGTTGATGGCAGACAAGAAGACAACAATTTCCTACTTCTAGGACGTAGGTCATCCCCGTTGTGTGTGAATGAGCTTGGGTTGGCATGTAGTCAAACACAGCTGTGTCACATAGGTGTATTTATTGACTGTGTAGAGCAACTACATGTTTCGGCCTTTATAGGCCATCGTCAGGTTGTCTTACGATGGCCTATAAAGGCCGAAACATGTAGTTGCTCTACACAGTCAATAAATACACCCATGTGACAGTTGTGTTTGACTACACGCCAACCCAATCCCCTACTTTATTGTCACAACAAGACTCTCTAAACAATGCATAGAATTGTTTGTGATACGAAGCATTGTGCTGTCTTCCTGAAAAAGGCATAGGCTCATTCATAATCATGCAGATGTTCAAAATGTGGTGTTACACTGTGGATTACATGTTGGTGTAAATTTATCTAAAAATAATGGGTGCAATAATTCTAGTTGTACTTGTAGGACACCACACAGCAACCTCAACATCCTGTATGATACATCGTGGATGGGCATGGATTTTTTTTTAAACTTTATTCTGAGAGTTCACGTATCCACTGAGCTGAAGCCAAGCTACACCATTAACCAGGATGAGTGTGGGAAGGGTGGGGGGGGAGGTCTGTTTGTCCATCTTGCATTTTGCTTTATGAGTTGTACTGTACAGTTTGTGAAACACATTTGTGTAATATGGATGCAAATGCAGCGTTTTTGTTGCGTTTCGTGCTGGTGACACATACAAGCCTGCGTGCTGTTCATTTCAAGCCAGTACTTTTCTTAGAGGTTTGTCTCCGCCGTTTTCATGCAGTTTTCCTCATTATGTATCTTCTGCATGTTCTGTTAACTGTTTAGAATGGAACCTACTGTTTGAAACCTTTTTACATAATTGGAAATTGTCCTGTTTTGGAACAAGTACAACAGGAATTTTGTTTGAATTTACAATGACTCTTCTCATATGAGTTTCATTTGGTATATGTGTCATGTGTGAACATGAAATGCAGCAGTGGGATCCACATGGAAACTGCAGTTGGCTTACGTGGACCTCACATTCTTAGATAAATAGCATGGGAATGAGTTGAACTGGTAAGTGGGTTTGGTGTGTGACATGGGCATCCTAGTGGGAAGTTCAGAGTAATTGTGGGAATTTGAAACAATGGGTACGTAACGAGTGTAACAGACATAGGTGTGATGTGGGGGGGGGGCACTGGCATAAATAAATTAAGGGATTGCGTATTCCAAAAGCATCTCAGTAGAGAGTAGCTAACTATAGTTACAATTGGTCAAGGACAGCTTCCAATCTCTGTTCCATTGTTGTCTGCCCTTCCAGCCTAGGGAACAAAGAGAACCTGGGGGAATGAGTTGTTTCTTCAAGCCCCCAGTGTATACCATGGTCTTTCAGAACATGCATTACTCCAAGCTCATCCCTTTGTCTCACTGGAAAAATGAATACTGAAGTAGTTGTGCAGTGTCAGTTTCTGCTAGAAAATAAAATGTGAGAATTGTTGTATAAAAGCGGTGACACCAACAGTAAGTTTGATTTATTTTGAATTTGTATTGAAATGATTTTGAGATTTGTTTTCCAGTAAAATATAAAAGTATACAAAATGTAGATTGCCTATGGCTGCATATGCTTCTGCTGTGTTTCAGTGGACAAAAGGCTGCTCATCCCTGTTTGCTTACCTGGAATGTCTGCAGAATCTAATTGTATGTATAATGATAGATTTAATCACAATTTTTTTTTTCCCCCCTCACATTTTATATTTTATAAGACCGTCTACACATGTGAGCTCTTCATGTTTCCTCTTAGTATGTTGTAATCTATCAACTAACTTCTGCAGAACTACAGTACTGATATACCCTCTACCACTGAGTACCATGTGGTTGCCATGGTTGTTAATATTTCTTGTCCAGTACACCACCTCTACCAGTTAGTTGGGATGGATAAAAAATTATACCATTCTGCAAATGATACTGGTTCAATCCCAGTGGCCGCTGTCTAAGGCGTGTCTGCAGCAGCTCACTTGCTGGGATTGTGGGTTCGAATCCTGCTCGGGGAATGGATGTCTGTCTCTTATGAATGTTGTGTGTTGGCAGGTAGAGGTCTCTGCATCGGGTCAGTCACTTATCCAAAGGGGTCCTACTGAGTGTGGTGTGTCTGAGTTTGATTGTGAAGCCTCAATAATGAGGCCATGGTGCACTAGTGGCTGTTGCACCATAAAGAAAGGGGGGACTGATACTGAAGTTTTGTGTAATGATACATAGTTGTAAAGCAATTTCAGGCAATTTTCATGACAATGAAATATTTACTGCTTATTGGGCTGTGTAGTTTACAGTATTTTTTTTTTAATGTCACATTATAAGAGTGAACTGTTGTTGCAAGACACATGAAACTGAAATTAATCAAGATTCCATTTGCCAAGTTTTGAGCACTGAAATGTGCAGTGTGGTGACTTATGTATAAATACATGTGGCTATTAAATAACAAGACTGCATACACAGTTGCTGACCTTGACCATTGATCACCAAAGTATATATGTTCAAGTTAAGACTGAACCTCCTTCTCGTTGTGTGTCAAACTGCACTCTGTTGTGGTTACATAATGTTGAGTACTCATTTTATATAGGTTTTTTTTGACTTGTTGTGCAATGAGTAAATATCAAATGTCTTACGAGACAGAAGAAAACTGCTGGTGAAACCACCTTCAGTTTGTTATGTGAGGTTTGTAGAGAAGATGGCAGAGTTACTTAAAACACTGTAACAAATTGACTTCAAGGAATGTTTCAAGTCCTGAAAGGATTGTATGAAGCAGTGTGTAGCTTCTGATGGAAATTAACGCTGAAGAGGATTGCAGGCAGATGCAGTACTTTATTAACCCTTTGACGCCTAACGACGACTATAGTGGTCGTACCGCACCGCTAACCTCTAAACGTTGCATTTTATATATTTATTCAACAAATACAGGTACTGAATATTTTAAACATGGTATATTCTCTCCGTTTTTTTTCTCTTCAAAATGCAGTTTCATAATTCTAACGTATTTGGTTCTTGTTGTATTCGCATTTTATATACAGGGTGTGCTGAAATTTAAAAAAATAATTCCAGCACCAAAAGGTTAATAAAGCTCCTTTTTTTAAACTAGTCTCATTCTTTAGTAGCCACATCTTATGTATGTTTCTAGTAGGCCTACTGCATATGGAATTTTATAATTTGTACTCTTAACCATATAATTATAGGGTAACTGTGTTCAGAAGTATAGCATGGGTAGGATGTATAGAAATGAAGATTTTGCACAAATGTTCAGTCAGAAAACGTAAAGGGAATAGACCATTTGAGTAACTTAGGTGTAGGTGGGAAGATGGCTCTTAAAGAAGTGGGGCATGTAATGCACTCATCTGCCTGGGGAGCTGGCCCAGCATCCCATCCAGTGGTTACTAGTGGTTTTTTCTCTCCTGGTTAAAGCAGTTAAACATACAAAATTGACAATATACCTTCATTTAGTGGTGCTGAATTAGGTTGAAAGACGTCATGTTTTACTTCCAGGACTTCCAGGCTATACTGATAGGAGTTCTGTATGTTTGACAGCAAATGTGATTCACTAATAAAATTTGCAATGTAAGGCCTATATATAAATATTAATGTCAGTTTCCTTTAAACACTAAATTTAAAGTCATTCTACTTCTAGATGCAATGCTTGGAGAATGGCTGTGCTGGTTGGTGTTTGCATTCGGGTCATCATCTGCTAGTTGAGACATATAAACACATTATATCTGAGCTGGAATGCCTTGGTATGGAACATGTTTTTCACATCTCTAATACACTGAATGAGGTGAAACTGCAAACTGTGGACCATGCAGGGAGAAACCACATACTCACCCTCATTCTGGGAATGAACTATCCAACCTCACCACCACTCATTCAAGCAGATCTTCCCGAGCAGCTGATTGGAAATATGAAGAAAGTAAATACTATATCAGTTATGTTGGACATTGTTCATTGTGTGACATGTATTTTATTTCCACAGTGAATTTTCTTTGGTCTTGTTTTCAATAGTGTATCAGTGATATTGGTGTTTTCCCAAAATTGTAGATATACCTTTGAAAAAATTGATAATGTGGATGCACCCATATCTAGGCCACTCATTTGTGTATAATGTTATTCATTACGCTGGAAGTAAATTTTGTTTAAAATAATTTTATAGTATTTGTTGATTTTTTTCTAGTGCACTTATCAGTTCCATTGCATAACACAACTGTGTTGCTAAAAAATTGTTTAAAAATCTTGAACATTTATTGAAACAATGTGGCATGGTTTTAATAACAAAACAAAAAGACTCTTAATGAATAAATAATCCATAATAATCCCTTATTTTGACACTTGTGAAATTTCTGAGATTTCACAAATTGCAAAACACTGTATGTCCACTTGAATTTTGCAAATTATGCACTTCAGTGTTTGCAGATTGTTGAGGATGACCAAAGCATGTAGCATACAGTGTTAGATTTAATAAATTTGGTGTGTTTATTGGCATTATATAAATTACAACTACTTTATATGGTGCCTGAGGATGTTAAGGTTGACCAAAACATGGAACATACTGTGTTTGATTTAATACATTTCTTGTGTTGGTCAGCAATATATAAATTACTGCTACTTAACGCGGTACTCAGCAAATAATTTTTCTTTCTTAAATCAAAGTGAGCTGATGTAAAATCCATTGATACAAGTACGCAATTCAAATAGAATGCGAAGAAATCTGAAAAAAATGCAAGTGGGTACTGGGGGCTTTTTCATCAAGATTGAAGTGACCAGGGCATGAAGCTGACCACTCACTCCCATATAATGCCAGGGTTAAGAATGAGTGGGTGTATATTTTCACTTGCCCATATGGGGTGCACAGGGACAACCTTACCTTTAATTTACAAACCAATTGACCATGAACTGATTATTGCATAAAGTGTTCTCCCATATTTCTGGATGGGGAGTGTCCTTCCTCTCTGTCCCCTGAAACAGATTATTGTCACTTTATCTGTCCAGTATAATAGTAGTTTTGCAAACAGTGTTATTCCACTGAACCTTGTAACTGTCATCTTCACAGGGTTCTTCACTTACAACAATTTACAAGAGCTTTGTGCAACAGGTTGCATTATTACAAAGGTTCTGGGATGTACTGGATGAAATTGATAATGAATGCTGGGTGATAGATCCTGATAATCCAACAAGGAAAGATATATACAGAAGGATTATGATTGGTATGAATTTAAATTATAGTTTGTATTAGGACTGAGGAGTTGAATATTGCATGAATTAACAGACCAAATTATCTTGTCTGTCTCTGTGTTTCTGATACTTTATTTCTCCTGTAGGGAATAATGTGTCAATACAGGTTACACTTGATCCACTCAATGCAGCTGAGAGACCAGACATCAAATTCCTTGGTTCAGAACGAGCTATAACACCGTTTCAGGAGTCTCTTACTGAAAAGTTTCAGGTAAAATGACAAAACCCAACACCTAATACTTTGAGCAGATTATAAACAAGTTTTATTTTGTTTCAGTGTCATGTGCTTGTCTTTGCAGTAAGATGTTGTCTGTTAAACTGTTGATTTGTGGCTTTTGATGTTCTTAGAGCAGTCACTGTAGAGGTTACTTGTCTTTTGAAATCTGGTTTCTTGTGGTTTGGTGGACTGGTATTGATATTTAGAGGAAATGCTGCTGTGGCAGGTACCACTGAAACGTTGGTATCTGTCTACCATACTACATATTGCCACCATCAAGAAGATGTTAATGTGCATTGTTGGTAGTGTGCTGCATAGATTGTCTCTGGAAATAGTTCCAGTTACACACAACAAACACAAGAGACAAGCATCCATACTTGCAGTGTGATTTGAACCTGCAGTTCTAGCAATCAAAGTGCTGGAGACCTATGTCTTAGACCACACAGCCACTGGGATCAACAGGATATAAACTGAGTTATGGTTGTATTAAATTCAGCTGAGTGAAGTGAATGAAATTGTTCATCAAATGAAGGTACCCATAAAATGTAATCTTTTACATTGTCAGTGGATGTTTTTAATACACTCAGCTAGAGATTGTATGTTGCCCATTTTTTCCATAACGAGGCTTTTTGAAATGTGTGCTATATGGCTGGATAAAGATCTCATCTTCTATATGTTGGCAGAAATATGATACAATCAGTAATATTAGTGTCAGTTGACTGGAGCATGTACCCTATTTTGGAGACAGGAGAAAGGCATACAAAAATGTAGTCAGAAAAACTGAAGAAGTACCTCAGCAAACTTTTTGTTATGACTGCTTAACATGACAAAAGCTAGTTGAAGAATAAGAGACCAACTTGATGTCACAGTTTATTAAGTTTTATTTCACTTCTTCTGTGCTCAACGTGTTTTGGACATTAGTACATCCATCATCAGGAGCCTGCGACTTTTCTATTGTATCGCCACATTGGTCATATTGTTCTTGGTTCGATGTGTGTTGGAGTTTCGGTGTGGTTGGATTGGAGTGGTATCCGTGTTGCAGGCTGAAGCCTGCAACATGGATACCACCCCAACCAGCCACACCAAAACTCCAACACACATAGAAGCAAGAACACACAACCAATGTGGGGATACAATAGAAAAGTTGCATACTCCTGATGATGGATGTATTAATGTCTGAAACATGTTGAGCATAGAAGCAGTGAAATAAAACTTAATAAATTGTGACATTAAGTTGGTCTCTTATTCTTCAACTATCACAATGATGCACGGTCCAGTATACATGAGATGACAAAAGCTGTTATCCACAACATGGTTTATTGTTCAATCCATCAGCCCAGTTCATACTTTTAGTAACATGTATTAGCTAACAAGCCATCTTCAAAGCCCCTCATATTGGAACCGTTTTCTACGCTCTCATTTTTTCCTCCAAGCTGTAGTTTGATGGTCTCTTTTTTTTCATAAAAATTTTAATATGTCATGAAAGCTAAGTTTAAAATCAAATTAAAATGACAGTGGAGTGAAAAGTTCATGTTTTTTATGCTGTATAATATCCATGTCTTGAAATTTTGTTCATTTATATGCATCTGAATTGCAACAGAAAGAACCGAGGCATGAAAAATAAATATTTGTTGCATCTGGACTCCTTTTGTCATATTAGACTGGGAGCAAGAGCCCACAAGGAGGAATAAGGCTTAGATGGGAGGACAGTATTAAAGGTATCTTAAATATAGTTTGAATGTTTGGACTGGACTTGTCTTAAACACAGTAACAAAACCTGCAGATACTATAAAAGTCAGGAAATTTTTGAGATGCTGAATAATTATTAGTTTCTCAAGGGTGACTGTGCTTCATGGCGTTAGTTCTTTCTGGTTCTGCTGTGTGGCGTGAATGCAGTTCCTACTGCGTAAAGTTACTTGAAAAGTTCCAAACTTAGAAATGAATTTAAAACAAAATTTGAATACAAAAATTCAAGCTCTTTGCTCCCATTTATGTTACTAATACAAGATTGCTAACTTTCCTATACAAGATAATTAGCACTTTTACCACATACTGGATGTTTCATTTCAGTTGTGGTCCAGTGGTGATGGCTTCATTGAAAACCTGAAATTGTTACTGGGTTTGTCAGATTTTCCATCTGCACCAGCTGTTACAGAACACTCACAAGATCTTGTACACCAAGGGGAATGTGCTATCTGTTTCATGGCCCGGTTGGAGGGAGAACTTCCATCACGGGCTTGTGACAATGAGAAATGTGGCATGGCATTTCATGTGGCCTGTTTATTTGAGGTATGTTTTCATAATCTTTTCAAGCAGACATGTAATGCTCATGTTAACCAGGTTGTCTGGGCTCACTCATTTACTGTATTTACCTGAATATATGACGATGCTAATCGAAGATAACCACCCAAATAAAACATGCGTACAAAGGAAAAATGTATTTATCCACACCTAAGATGACCCCCAAGAAAAATAAGATGTCTTCTAAGAAAAAATATTTTACAGTTAATTTCATACACTTGAAACACGCAGCTTGTCAGATTCTATCTACCTTACCAGTCAGTGTCACTGTTTCCATTGTCACAGTTAGTGTTTTCATCTCCCTTAACACTCACTCCTCTTTACTGTCATTCACCAACATAACCTCATCAGCCTCTCCCATTGCAGTGGATATACAGCACTTCTTAAAACCCATCACAGTCATTTCTGGTGAGATGTGCTGCCATGCCATTATGATCCACATTAAATAATATATTTATATTGCTTGGTCTATAAACTTACTTGAATCCTTGAAGATTCACAACTCTATCCACAGATGGTGTTAGTGTGTTGAGAATTTTAAGTACGTGTGATATGAATTTTTGTGTTTTTTCTTTCGTCTGATCACTCTGGCTGTTCTTACAATTTTTAATTTGTTGTCCCAAGTTTTATTTCTGAGTCTTGTAGTTAATTTGTAATTTTTCAATAGACATTTGCCTGTTAATACTCTTGGACTAGATCTGTTCTGAGGTGTATATCTTAAGTTGGATGTAACACTGAGAAAGGATTCGTGTGCCATAGGGAAACAGTAAAACAGGAAGATTGAGAAGGAGCTGGTAGAAAACAGTGGAGGTGGAACCTGAAATATGGGGAAAGACCTGAATAGCGTTGAAGTCATAGCTGGAAACAAAGTCTGCTGGCTGGCTTTGCTGTGTGGAGAGTCTGTGCTCCAAAGTGGAGTAACGGGTATTGACTTGAATGGGAGTGATTTCCCCAGGGATAAAGTGGCCTGAGTGTGAAGCTGACTACTCATGTCCATCTAGTGCGAAGGTTAAGAATAAGTAGAACTGTACCTCCACTTCCACATATGCCCACAGGGTGTGCACAGGAGTAACTTTACTTTTACTGCTGTACTTTATTTGAGCACCTAAACAGTGTTAGGAGTTATGGAGTACCACATTGTGTCAGGTAATGTACAGATCATGTCTCACCTGTCTGCAATATCTTTCTTAGCACTTTGTTTTCATCCACTTGCAAATAATCATGAATGGACTGATTATAAGCTATGCAGTGTAACTAAAAGTAAAGTTCTCCTATAATGTTCCATGTGGCACATAAGGGGAGTAGAGGTATAGGTCTGCTCATTCATAACTTCAGCACTAGATGGGTTGGACAGTTAGTGCCATGCCTTAGTTGCTTTACCCCAAGGAACAGCCCCATTATATACTTGAGGTGGCATGATATGGCTCAGGGCTGAACTGGACATTTTGAAGAAGAGAAAAGTCCTTGCCGCACTGTTTCAAACCCCAGATTTCGAGCCCACAGTACGTCACATTACTGACTGCTATCCCAGCTTTAGCAACTGTAGTTAATACATATTTTATCGTCATAGTACCGCCATGGTATGGTACTAATTGCAGTTATGCCTGCAACTGATGTTTATCTCATTATTGTATGTTGCTTAGTACAGTAGAATTCCTGTAATCCAGCACTCCTGATAGCTCAGCACTTGACGAAAATAGTTGCAAGGCTGGAAGTTATACCATCAGTAAGTTCTGGTATGTGTACTGATCCTGTGACTTTATCTTGGGTTGTCCAGACTTTATGGAGCTCATTGAGCTATTATAATGGCTTCGGAAGATCCCAAGATGAGTAAGGAAGGTACTCCTGGCAAGAGGAAACATGTGACTTTACTGATTCTTCAGAAAATTGAAATACTTAAGAGGCTAGAAAGTGGCAAAAGCTGAAATGTGGTTATGGCTTCATACAACATTTTATTGTAAGCTGTGCATATTATAAAGAAACAGAAGCACCTATTGCGATCATTAATGGCATCAAGTGAAACCATGTAGGGCCTTTTCAAGAGACAGACATTGAAACAGCCTTAATTAGCATAATTGGACAAGGTATTGTGTAAGTGGCTTACAGCAAAGTTTTCAGAAGGAAAACCCATGATTGTACCTATGATAATGGTAGAATCTAAGTGTTTATGTCATGAAATAAAAGTAACTGACAGATGCACATTCTTTTTGGGCCGGCTGCAAAATTTTAAAGAACTAGCAGCTAGAGGAGGTATCCAAATGAATTACTCCTCTGATTAGCTGTGTAGCCCAAGTATAGGAACATTAACAAAAAATTACTTGAAAGAACTTAAATACCTGTACTATCTGATAATCCAGAATATTTGATAATCTGGCACCTGTCCAGACCAGTGGGTTCCCAAATAAAGGAATTTTACTATACTGGGAACAGAGCCATAAAATAGCAGTTTAGGTTATACAGGCAGGTCTTATTTTATGTGATTTCGTTTTGCTTGATTTCACGTTAACATGACTTGAAAATCTCCACTACTTTTCAAATTTACACGATAATTTTTGTGTTTCACACATTTTTGCATACCTGATCTGTGGCAGCTCTTGTCTTGTTAGCAGGAAGTGACATCACTGTCACACTGTCATTCATTTGTATGGTTTATGTTGGTGATACAGTCACACAGCTCATATAGTTCCCCCTTCAACAGCATTGGCTTTTGTTATGAAAATGAGTGATAAACACATCACCTAGTGCAATGTGAGTGAAAAATTGGCAAAAGACAAGCAGTATTGAAGAGGAATTAGTTGCAAAGAACTGACTTGAAAAGGGTGAACAAGTTGTTAAATATACCATAATGTTAGATTCACTCATATTAGTGTACATACATTTGATGACAATGCTTACAGAATTAATTAAAGGAAGTGCTAAGTCGGGAACTAAAGTGTTTGAGTAGCAAGACTACCACAGTCCTATCAGAATGAATTGTAACCACAAGCTATGGATGTGAGTCTCTTACATTTTTATTGCCATAGAAATAAATATGTTGTGTAGAAATGTGTGTGTGTGTGTGTGTATATATATATATATTGTATATACAGTACATATGTACTGTACAGGTCTGTGTGTGCTATAGTGTTATAGTCATACATTGAATAGAATGAGGTTGTCGATCCCCTAACCCCCACGAAATACACTGTTTAAATGGGAAGTTTGTGTTCAATTTGCATTGTTTCAGTTTGTGTGACATTTTTGAGGAGCATAACCTGGTGTAAAATGAGACCTGCCTGTAATGAGATTATGTATCAAAATAAATGTAACAATGTGGTCATATGCAGAATATATTTGTGCTTATTTTGTAACTCTTGATATTACAGTGGCTCCAGACGCTCCCAACAAGTAACAAGAGTTTCACTTACGTTCGTGGAGAGTGTCCTAACTGTAGCATGGTAAGTTACTACAAACTGGAATTAAATGGAGTCATGTTTTAATTGTAAATGTCCACTTGCTGGCTAACTTTTATGATCCATGTTTTCATTGTTATGCCGTGCAGTAGTAATTAATTAGTATAACTAGCCAGCTTATTGCACCTTATTTTTATTATATAATCGTTAAAATATCATAAAACTCATATAGAATTATAAAAATATTGACTCCAACATGTTTCGATCAATATTGACCATC
>Ga0123357_10009734_pt1 | contig 12147 bp, 10 predicted proteins | sample TergutEmb28metaG_FD_89873 | JGI IMG/M metagenome (GOLD analysis project Ga0123357, IMG submission 89873) | Embiratermes neotenicus P4 segment gut microbial communities from Petit-Saut dam, French Guiana - Emb289 P4 | ecosystem: Host-associated > Arthropoda: Insects > Digestive system > Gut ...
CATTTACGGTAATATTGTCGCAACTGACTACCGTAAACTTCGCCTTTGCCATTCCACCGCATAGGCTTGTCCAGTCTCCGTTTGATTTGGAAAAATAATTGTAGCAGTCTTCATCCGTATTGTAAATCAAAAGACTGTTTGCATTGGTAGTATCAATAGCGTTTCTCTGATCCAGCGTCATGCGTGGAATCATAATCCCTTTGTCGGCAGAAAACACATTGAGCATGGTTGCCGGTTGAAGCGTATCCTTTCCGATGGTAACTTGTCCCGTTTGATAGATATTCTGGGTGTTTGAGGTAGCAGCATCTGTTGTTCCCGATACTTGCCATGGTTCAGAAGCTCCTCCGCCGACCACCGGCCACCATCTGTTGCCGTCGCCGTAATAAATGCCTTCTGACACCTGTCCGTTAGTGTTTGAGGTTATGTTATAAACAAACATACCCTGTACAGGCGCTACCGGATTTGCCGAACCTGTCCTAAGGGTATCGGTAAGGGCAACGCGCGGAAGCAACAATCCGAGGTTTCCATTCGATTGCAAGTCCAACACAGCCGCAAGGTCGGGCTGTTGATTTTTCCCTATTGTTACTTGAGACTGCGTGACGCCGGTAGTTAACAGCAACGTCACGATAAATAAAAATGAAGAAATTTTTCTCATAAAATAAATAAATTTTTTGAAGTTTTTGTAATTAGTTTATATTTACCATTGTATATAAATACGAGTTAAAAGTTAGCAGTTTAATCTAAGAAGCATGAAACTCTCTTTTTAATGAATAATATAAAAAACGTGGGCAAAATTATGTTGATTAAAAAAAGCGTGCAAATTATATGTAAACAAACCAATTGTTTTAAGGAAAATTTTTGAAAATTTTGAAAGGTATTGATTTAGTTTATAATTTTTATTATCAATTATTTATATAAACAATAAAAAGAATTTCACTTTGTTTATGTTTATCCAAAGTGAGTGGTACCCTGAGGTAATATCTTCGGGGTACTTTTTTTCAATTAATTTGATTACCTTTGTGGGCGAAATGTGTTAAATAAAAAAATTACAATGGCTTATTATCAAGGAAATAGTTTTTATAACAACATTCCACCGGTTACACGGAATTTATTAATTATCAATGTAATTGTTTGGTTAGCTTGTCTTTTATTTAGAAACTTGGTAGGTTATTTGGCCCTGTTCAATTATGGTTCAGGGTTCTTTAATATATATCAGTTGGTTACATATATGTTTACTCATGTCGATTTCACTCACATTTTTTTCAACATGTTCGCTTTATTCATGTTTGGCGGAGTACTCGAAAATTATTGGGGACAGAAACGGTACCTTACTTATTACATGGTAACGGGAATCGGCGCCGGACTGGTACAATTATTAGTTTTATATTTGAATGGAATCTTTGATCCTGTTCCGACGATTGGCGCTTCGGGAGCGATTTTCGGATTGTTACTCGCTTTTGGAATGCTTTTCCCGGATACCCCTCTATTTCTGTTCTTTGTTCCTATTCCAATTAAGGCGAAATATTTTGTTATCGGTTATGGACTGATTGAATTCTTTTTTGGTATATCTAACAGGAGCGGTGATAATGTAGCCCATTTTGCCCACTTGGGCGGCATGTTATTCGGACTTATCCTGATTTTATTATGGCGGAGGAAACGGAAAACATTCAATTTTAGGTAAATTAAAGGAAAACAGATGAAGATTATAAAAAAAATTTTCCGCATTTTCATTTATATTTTGAACGCCTTGGCGTTGATAGCTTTGTTATTGGCGGCTTTCTCCGACCATGTTTCTCCGTTTAGCGGAGTATTTTTTTCGTATTTAGGATTGTTTTTCCCTTTTATTCTCCTTTTCAATCTTGCTATGTTTTTTGTTTGGCTGTTTATCCGACAATGGAAATTAGCGGTGGTGAATTTTCTGGTTTTTCTTATTTGCGCAGATTCTATTCATACTTATTTTCCGATTCATAGCAAAACCAAAGAGATTCCTGAAGATTGCATTAAGCTGCTTACTTACAATGTTATGCGTTTTGGCTACCCTTTCAGTAAAAAAGACGAATCCAAGCAAATCCTTCAATACATTCGCGATACTGATGCTGGTATTGTTTGTATCCAAGAATTCGGAATTTCTAAGAGCTTTTCTAAAGTGTTTACGGAAAATGATGTAAATATGGCATTAGACAAATATCCCTATCATAAAATTGAAAATTATAATATTGCTCTCGCTAATGAACAGTATGGAATTGCTATTTATTCCAAATTTCCTATTTTATCAGTAAAAAAAGTGCCTTATGAAAGCTCCGACAACGGTTCTATTGTTTGCGAATTAGATATCAGGGGGAAAAGAGTTACACTTATCGATAATCATTTGGAATCCAATAAATTAACGAAAGAAGAGAGGGATAATTATTACCAGATGACTCAGGATCCGGATTCTCGTTCATTAGATGCTTTCACAGGGATGATGACCAAACGACTGACTCCTGCTTACCAGCAAAGAGCGCTTCAAGCGCAACTGATTTCTAAAATAATCGAAGACAATAAAAATCCGTATATCATTGTTTGCGGCGATTTTAACGATACCCCTATTTCATATTCACGCCACAAAATTAAAGGGAATCTTCACGATGCTTTTGTGGATAGCGGTTGCGGCTTAGGGATCACTTATAATCGATACCGTTTTTTGTTTCGCATCGACTACATTTTGCACAGCGACAATATCAAAGCATACAATTGTACGGTTGGAAATCTTCGTTCATCCGACCATTTCCCTGTTTGGTGCTATCTTCAGTTGAAATGACCGACTGTACTTGTGATTCTTCCTTCTGCCAGAAGCGTTTCGATTACATCTCCTTCCTGCAATTCTTTTGTTGATCTAACAGATTTCTTATTCTTCAAAGTAATCGAATAACCTTTGGCTAAAATATATTTCGGAGATGATATCCGGAAAAAGGATTCCAATTCTTTTAATTGAGCGTGTTGATTAATCATCAATTGGCGGACAAGAATTTCTATTTTTAACCGGCATATTTCAATTTTTGATTTTTGATTACCAATCAAAGAATTTGCCAACAACGGCAAACGGGAAGTCAATGCCTGTAAATTTGTATATGTTTCCTTTAAAAATTCTTGCGCCTCTTCGGTTATTATTGATCGGCAATCAAACAATTCTGCAGCTGTTTCGTCCATACAACCGATCAGGAAATCTGCGACAGCGGTAGGCGTCTTGGCTCTGTGGTTGGCGACAAAATCCAAAACCGTATCATCCCGTTCGTGTCCGATTCCGGTAATAATCGGCAACGGAAATTGCGCACAATTAGTTGCTAATAAATAAGAATCGAACGAAGCCAAATCGGAAGTAGCCCCTCCGCCACGGATAATGACAACAACATCAAATAACTCCTTATATTCGTATATTTTATTCAAAGCCGAAATAATCGAACCCTCGGTTTGCTCTCCCTGCATCACTGCCGGGAAAAGCTTGGGATAGAAAACATATCCGAAACGGTTATTAATCAAGTGATTCAAAAAATCTTCATAACCGGCGGCTGTCGAAGATGAAATGACGGCTATCCGCTGTGGTAACAATGGAATTTCCAACTCTTTATTCAATGTTAATACGCCTTCTTCTTCCAAGCGACGAAGAATTTTTTGCCGTTGGGTTTGCAAATCCCCTAAAGTATAAGCAGGATCAATGTCATAAACCGTTAATCCGTAGCCATAAATCGGATGAACATCGACCGAAACTTTAACCAATACGTTCAATCCGGAATCAAACCGGCGGCCGGCGCTCTGTTCAAAATAAGGTCTTAACATTTCAAAAATATTTGACCAAATATAGCCTTTAGCTTTGGCAATAATCGCATTTGTCTGCGGATTTTTTTCTATGAACTCCAAGTAACAATGACGGTTACTCATGCGGACATCAGAAGTTTCAGCTACCACCCAATAGGTTTCGGGGAAAGCGTTTTTCACTTCCGAAGCAAGGCGGTTGTTGAGTTGAGAAAGACTGAGAAAATCCATCTGTTTAAAGTTTTATGAATTTTTGGACGGTTGCCGATTTATTATCCATTTGCAAGGATGCAATGTAAATTCCTTTCGGTAAAGAAGATATATCGATAGATGAAGAAAAATCAGAAACGGATAATACCTTGATTCCTACGGTGGAGTAAATATTTAAAACAAGCTTTGATTCATTTGGAGAATATTTGAAATTCAAATACAAGCGATTTTCAGACGGATGGATGGAAAAGAAAACAGTATTCTCTTTTCTTATCGGCTTCAAACCGGTTTTACCTTGTGTATAAGCTTTGTAAACATCCGCAATCCCGTATCCCATCAATGAATCCGGATGAGAAAAAGCGCCGGCGGTTTCTCGAAGCAATTGAATCATTTTAAAACTTGTAAGTTCGGGCAAAGCCTGCCAAAGGCAAGCGCTTAATCCGGCCATAATCGGTGTAGAAAAAGAGGTTCCGCTACTGTAAACAATTTGTCCGGCGCTTCCAATTACTGCTGCATTTGTACCCATTGCCATCAAATCGGGTTTTATTCGTCCGTCGGCGGTATATCCTACGGAAGAAAAATAGGAACGTACCGAATCGCCGGTGATAGCTCCGATTGCAAGCATATTGAAAGCGTCGCCGGGAAACATGATTTTTTCCCAGGCTTTATTTCCTTCATTTCCTGCAGAATTGAATAAAAGCATTCCGCGGGAAGCGGCCAAACCCGCTGCGGCACTTATCGGAACAGATTTTCCATCTAACTGATTTTGCGTATGATCCATCGAAGAATCATCAAAATAAGCGTAACCCAAAGAAGAAGTGACAATATCCGCTCCGACACTATCGGCATATTCCAAGGCGGCAACCCAATAGTCTTCTTCAACGGGATACTCTTCATTGTCAACTTCAGTTCTTAATAAATAATATTCCGCTTCGGGCGCTGTTCCGATCATCTCCCCCGACTTATCGGAAAGCATACAGGAAAGTACTTTCGTTCCGTGATCAACCCCCCCTCGCAAAGGGTTGTCCACTTCATGATTGAAATTTTTTATACCTTTAACTTTTTGGAAATCAAAATAATCAATAAGATCGGCATTAGAGAATCCTCCGTCGATAACGGCAATGGTCATTCCTTTGCCCCGAAAACCGGCATCATGCAACAGGTGTCCGTTATTCAGACTGATTTGAGTAAATCCGGCGCCATAGCTGTTGATATTATTTTCAAGCGTATTTTGCACCGCTTCATTTTCTTTCCGAAGAGACGTTTGATTCGGTAATGAGCCTTTCCAAACACAATATACAGTATCAATAAAAGGCAAGTTTTTAAGTGGAAAAATAAACGATGAATCCGGAATATATACGACGATTGTTTTCACCCATTTGCTGGAAGTTCTGATTTCTACCCCCGTATTGGCAATCGCTTGAAAATAAGACGGGTCTATCGGTAAATCAGTACTATCCACAACGAATCCTTGTTTCGCCCGTCGCTGGATGGATTTGTCCGAGAGAAACATTTCCGGGTGTTCCGTAGAGAAAGGCGGATTTCCTTTGTCTTTCAACATCAGGCGATACATGAAAGCTTCCTGGGAATAACTCATGAAAAAAGGACAGAAAAACAAGAAAATGAATATTGTTTGTTTCATTTTTACTTTTTTGCAAAAGTAAAAAAAAATTGTTACAACTTGAAAAAAATCTTATTATCTTTATAGGGTATTTTCTTGCTGACCGATCTAAAGAATAATAGCAAGAATATTATTCACAATTAAAACAAATAAAGAAATGAAAACGCGTATAAAACAAATCAGCCTTGCGGCATTGTTCATTGTATTGTTTTCAGGCATTACGAATGTATTTGCCCAAAACGGTGAAAGCTATTTCACGATCAGCGGAGTAGTAAAAGACAAATTAAACAAAAAGAAATTGGAATATGTTAACATCTCCGTACCGGGAAGTAAACTAAGCAGTATCACGAACGAAGATGGGACATTTGTACTTAAAGTCAAAGATTCTATTCAAGCGAAAGAAATCGAATTTTCCAGAATCGGTTATTTCAGCTCCCGGATTCCCATCAATGGAGAAGATAGACTGGACGAAACGTTCTATCTGACTCCAAATGCAAAAGAATTGAAGGCGGTTATTGTTGAGGGCTGGGAGAATCCGGCAGATTTAGTGAGGGAAGCGTTAGCCAGAGTCGCTTCTAATTACAGCGATAAACCTGATTTGCTTACCGGATTTTATAGGGAAACTGTGCAAAAGGGAAAGAAATTCATCAATATCTCTGAAGCGATTATCAATATCTATAAAGGTTCTTACGAGAAAGACGCGACAAACGATCGGGTACAAATTTTCAAAGGCCGGAGTTTGCTGACCACAAAAGCGAGCGATACATTAGCCGTGAAATTATTAGGGGGACCGAACTTGTCTATTTATGCCGACATCGTTAAAAATCCGGACATGTTGCTTGACAGAGAATCCTTATCTAACGTTAATTTCAAAATGGAAAATTCGGAATTTTTGGACAATCGCCAACAATATGTAGTGTCTTTTCAGCCTGTGGTAATTCTGCCTTTCCCTTTGTTTTACGGGACTTTGTTTATTGATAAAGAAACACTGGCTTTCACCCGTGCGGAATTTTATTTAGATATGAGAGACCGGAATAAAGCTACGGAAGCTATTTTGCGTAAAAAACCGGCCGGACTCCGGTTTAATCCCGAAGAAGTCTTTTTTGTCGTTTCTTATAAACAACGGGATGGTAAAAGTTATCTAAATTATATCCGCAATGAAGTGAAATTCAAATGCGACTGGAAGCGCAGACTATTTGCAACAAATTATACGGTAGAGAGCGAAATGGTTGTAACTGAAAGCAAAGAAGACCTTGTAAGTAATATTCCCCGTAAAGAATCGTTTAATAAAAACGAATCCCTGAGTGATAAGGTAATGAGTTTTTACGATGATAATTTTTGGGGAGCGTACAATATTATTGCACCTACCGAATCATTGGAATCGGCGGTGAATAAATTGAAAAAAGAATACAAATAAAAGTTTTACCGTCTTAAGAAACTTAAGATGTTTAATAATAGTCAGCTGGTTTTTAAAAAGATTAAAGAAGGAAACATACAGGCGTTTGAAACCCTTTTCCGAACATACTACGAGCCTTTATGCCGTTACGCATACTCATTGGTTGAAGATATGAACACGGCCGAAGAAATCGTACAGGAGTTGTTTTATACGCTTTGGAAAGAAAGACAAAACTTGCAAATTTTTACTTCGGTCAACGGATATTTGTATCGTTCCGTAAAAAATAAATCGCTTCAATTTCTTGAACATAAGAGAGTAAGAGAGAACTATCAAAAAATATATATCGAAAACACAAACTTCGAGACTTCTACTCCGCAGGAAGAATTGGAGTATAAAGAACTGGAACAACAAATAGAGGAAACATTGGTGCATTTGCCGGAACGCAGGCAAAAAATATTTCTCATGCATCGCATGGAAAGGAAAAAATACAACGAAATTGCACAGGAACTTCAGATTTCCGTAAAAACGGTAGAGGCCGAAATGAGTAAAGCGCTTCGGGAACTACGGGATAAATACAATTCATTACAAAATGCAAACGATTAAACACATGAAACAAAACGAAGATAATACAAACCAGATAGATGTAGATAAAGCGTGGAATACACTTTATACCCGATTGGAAGCAGAGCGCCTCTTGCCTGTCAAAGCCGAAGAGCAGTCTGTTCCGGAGCGAAAAATACAGCTCGGATGGATTGCTGCCGCCGCCGCTGTTTTTACCGGAATTATTTTTTCCGTCTTATATTTTTCACAAGGCAGAGACCAATCTCTGTTAGTCCTGCAAAATAATGAAAATGCCGGTACATTGGTTGCTACGCTCGAAGACGGATCCACTGTTTATTTAGCGAGCCATGCATCTATTACTTATCCGGTCGCCTTTGCCGCCAATCAACGAAAAGTGGAATTGAACGGAGATGCTTTATTTTCCGTGACAAAAAACGAAAAGCGTCCTTTTGTTGTTGAGACCAACAAAGGAATAACGGTTGAAGTGGTGGGAACAGTCTTCGCCGTTCAATCTTCTCCGGGTAATCTGTTTGAACTTTCCGTAAAACAAGGGAAAGTAAACGTTCACTCTAAGGATAATCAAACGAAAGTTTTTGTAGAAGCCGGGGAAATCGTTCGATTGAATATAAACGGACTGAGTAAATCCAAAATTACAAATCCACAAGCATTCGGCCGGTTTGCAGAGAAGATGAGTTTTAAGGATGAAAAATTGGATAATATAGTTCATGCAATCAATACATTGTATAGTTCTCCAGCTATAATCGCAGATAAATCGTTAAATAATAGAACATTGACTGTTACTTTTGAAAATGATTCCGTAGAAGCCATGACGGAATTAATATGCTTGGCGTTGAATCTGGAACGGGTTAGTAAGCAAGATACCATTTTTATTAGGAAATGAAACTAAAGGGAGCAAATAATAAAAGGCGAAAGGTAAAAGGCGAAAGGCGAAAGAAAATTCCCTTTTACTTTGTACTTTGCACCCTTTGCTTTTTGCCCTTTTGCCTTTCTGCAAGCGCGCAGGATATTCTTGCCAGAGAAATCCAATTACCTAAAACCAAAGAAACAACTTACGAATTACTCAACCGGATTACCGAAATCACCGGATTCTTTTTTGTTTACGATGGCGATGTGGTAAATAGTGATAAAAAAGTAAATTTTCCCGGTGGACAACATACAGTAAGACAATCCATTTACTTGATAACTAAAGATTCAAATATTCAAATTAAAATAATCGACAGACATATCCTTTTGTATAAAGAAGAAATGCCCTCTACAGCCGCCGCAAAACCTTTGCAGGAAATAAGCGAAAATCCCGATTTCAGAATTGCCAAGGCGATTGTAAAAGATGCCCAAACCAAAGAACCCATTCCCGATGTGTCCGTAAGCATAGAAGAAACCGGTATCGGAACCATCACCAATCCATCGGGTGAGCTTATGCTTAAAATACCGCTTCCCGACACTATTCAAAACATTCAAATCTCCCATGTTGGCTATAATCAACAGATTATACCGGTTGAATTGTTTTTGAATAACTCGATAGACATTTACATGGAGACTAAAATTGTTCCTCTTAAGGACGTCATCGTCGGAATCGTTAATCCGCAAAAAATTATACGGGAAATGCTTAACAACCGGCCGATTAACTATCAAAGTGAGCCGGTTTATTTCACTAATTTTTATCGAGAAGGCGTAGAGAAGAAAAATACAATTGTCAGTTTGACCGAAGCTGTGTTTCAGGTTTATAAAACAGGTTTTGAATCACCGGTTGAAGATCAGGTCAGGTTATTAAAAATGAGAAAAATAAGCAATGAGAGTGAAACAGATTCCATTATCTTAAAAATGAGAGCCGGGATCGATGCCTCTTTACGCTTAGACATTATCAAACATTTGCCGGATTTTCTCGACTTGAACAATGAAAATCCATATAACTATTCCAAAATAGATATGACGGTAACCGATTCCAGTTTAGCGCATGTGATTGCTTTTGAGCAAAAGCCCGGAATTTCGGAACCGCTTTACAAGGGAGAACTTTATATCGATGCCGATAACAGCGCTTTGTTGGTTGCACATTTTGAAATCGACCCGCGTTACATAACCAAAGCTACGGATCGATTTGTACTCAAAAAATCCAAAGACGTCGATATTAAACCGGAGAATGCTGATTATTCCGTCTATTACAAATATTGGAACGGGAAATATTATTTAAGCCACATTCGAGGAGATTTAACTTTCAGAGTAAAAAGAACGAAAGCCTTTTTTCAGCCTTCAAAATCTATCCATACTTTTTTTGAAATGGCGGTTTGTAAAATCGACACGGTCGATGTAAAAAAATTTCCTCGAAAAGAAAGTATTTCTACCCACAATGTATTCTCAGAAACAAAATTTCAGTATGACAATCGTTTTTGGGACAATTTTAATGTTATTTTGCCGGAGGAAAAATTGAATGAGGCGATTAGTCGGATTTCTTTGAAAATTGAGGAAATGGAGTGAGTTTTAAGCTTATATTTCGAGGGAAAATGCTATCTTTGCGTAGCATTATATTTGTAATATTATGGAACAGGATACAGCGATTAAATTGTTTGAAGAAAGAAAGATAAGAACGCATTTTGACGAACAGACAGAAGAATGGTATTTCGTGTCTGGGGCTTGGCGTCGGGCGGGGTTTCGCAAAGGCTCGGACGGGAGCTGAACTTCCAAAATCCTGCGAAGTGTCCCACGAGACAACGCCCCGCCTGACGCCAAACCCTTCGTTGTGGGCAGTTTGTTTTTTTATATTTTGCCATTTTTCATACGTACTAACTGTCAAAGTACAACCAAATACAAAATGTATTGATTTTATGCGAATTGTCAAAATAGCAGATTGCGTTTCTCTGTAAAATCTGTGTAAACTCTAAATTACCTGCATATTCTCTACCGAAATAATCGCTACGTTATCAAATTTCACCAAAATTTCCAACTGTCAAAATCGCAGAAGTTTTAAACCTATCCGCTTCTTGTCTGCCGAGATAATCACTACGCTGTCAAGTTTCACTAAACTTTCTAACTGTCAAAATCGCAAAAGCTCTAAACTTACTCGCTTTTTGTCTGCCGAAGTAATCTCTACGTTGTCAAGTTTCACTAAACTTTTTAACTGTAAAAATCGCAGAAGTTCTAAACCTGTCTGCTTCTTGTCTGCCGAGGTAATCACTACGCTGTCAAATTACACTAAAATTTCCAACTGCATAAATTACAAAAACTCTAAAAATACCTGCGTTTTGTCACCCGTGACATACGCAGTAAATTGCCCACAACTCTGTGGTTGATGTAGTAGAGGTTTTGACCGACAGCGCCAATTCGCGAGATTACTGGTTTAAGATGAAACAACGTGTTACACTTGAAGACGGAATTGAGCTGTCGACAATTTGTCGACAACTGAAATTAGTTTCTTCCGATGGTAAAAAATATAATACCGATTGTGCTAATGTGCAGAGCCTTTTGCGTATTATCCAATCTATTCCGTCGCCTAAAGCGGAACCATTCAAGCAGTGGCTGGCAAAAGTCGGTTATGAGCGGATTCAAGAAACGATAGATCCGGAACAAAGTATAGACCGTGCAAGAGATAATTGGCTCAAACTCGGACGAAGCGAAAAATGGATACAACAACGCATGAGTGGTCAGGAAACCCGCAACAAATTGACTGATTATTGGAAAGAATCAGGCGTAAAAGAACAAAACGAATTTGCTACACTTACCAACATTATTCATCAGGAATGGACAGGGTTGACTGTGACACAACATAAAACGTTGAAAAATCTGAAAACACAAAATTTACGCGACCACATGTCCGAAGCAGAATTGATTTTCACCGCCTTAGCTGAACTTTCTACTCGACAAATTGCCGAGAGCGAACAGGCAAAAGGGTTTACTGAAAATGCTACTGCAAGTAAAAAGGGAGGAAAAATTGCTAAAAATGCACGTAGAGAATTGGAAGCCAAAACCGGCAAATCAGTCGTTACCGGCGAGAATTTTTTACCACCGGCAAAAAATAAGAAAACACTGAGAGAATAATCTTGCGCCGAGCCTTTACAAACTTATTGCCTTTGCCTCACCACCTCATACAGCAATACCGCCGCCGCCGCCGAGACATTCAAAGAAGCAATATTTCCGAAAACCGGAATCTTTACCATTTCATCACAAATGCGAAGGTTATCGGAAGAAATACCGTAGTCTTCACCTCCCATTACCAAAGCGACAGGATTTGTATAATCGGCTGAGATGTAATTCATTGTTGCTTTTTCAGTTGCCGCAACAATTTTATAACCACAGTCTTTCAGGAAACGAATAGCTTCATTAATACTCGCTTCTTTGCAAACAGGGATATTCAAAAGCGCTCCGGCCGAAGTTTTTACCGCGTCGGCATTGACCGAAACGCTATTGCGGCTTGGAATGACAATGGCATCGACGCCGGCGCATTCGCAAGTCCGGGCGATGGCGCCGAAATTGCGGACGTCAGTCACACCGTCTAAAAGTATGATAAGTGGATTTTTCCCTTCTTCAAACAGGAACGGCACTATATCCTCCAATC
>Ga0123357_10009735_pt1 | contig 12146 bp, 7 predicted proteins | sample TergutEmb28metaG_FD_89873 | JGI IMG/M metagenome (GOLD analysis project Ga0123357, IMG submission 89873) | Embiratermes neotenicus P4 segment gut microbial communities from Petit-Saut dam, French Guiana - Emb289 P4 | ecosystem: Host-associated > Arthropoda: Insects > Digestive system > Gut ...
CCAACACATAAGAAATCAAGAACGAAACGACCAATGTGGTAGTTCAACAACATAGTCGCAAACTCCTGAATATGGGCATACTAATGCCCGAAACATGTTGAAGCTCTAAGAAGTAAAATAAAAATAACAAGTGACATCTAGTTGGTTTTTTATTCGTCAGCTATCACAATGATGCACGGTCCAATAAACATCAAGAAGAGAGGAGTAGCTGTCAGTCTGATGGGTATATTTGCTGGCAACACAAACTTTCATCCTCTGTCTTCCACTCTTATATTTCCTGAGAATGCGACGTCAGGTAGTCGCAGTCTGGGATTCTTCCTGCAGACAGTTTTCATATTGCCGTGCAATAAGTAAGGATTAGCCCATTATTTGATTATTTACGTCATTGTTGTTCGTCACTTTACAGCGTTATAAATGGCAGAAAAGTAACTCGTTCAACGCGGTGGATTAATAAACAGTTTCATTAGTCATGCAGATTAGAGGTTAAATTTTAAATGATTGACTCCCACTTTACCTTTCGCGTGACTTTTCCAGCATCGATCCCAAGTTTTCTTACACTGTATAGGTGACTAATATCCGACAACATAATATTGCGCACAAACATTAGCCGATTAATTCAGAGAAAATCTCACGTACACTTCGGACACTGGGCGTGACTAACGTGTTTACCCTATAGTAAACACCGCCAATTACATTCCACTAACTCAAGTTCCTTAACAATATGATGCAGAATCTATACAAAAACAGAATCCCAAATTTAAAAAAAAAAAAGTGAGGCATGGGGACAATGTGCAGACTTGCGCTCGCCTGAAACGGCTAGTTTCTGTACCTCAACTCCATTGCACGGATGGATATTTCTTGCGAACCTTACACTATCGAATCCTTGAAACGGGAGGAAAAAAAAAATCTAGAAAGATGTAAACAATTTATGGAAGCTAAAAATAATGAGAGAAGAAGATAAGAAGGAAATTACATTTGAAATAAGTTCTGAAAGCAAGTTTCACGCATTACGAAACCATAGGATAGGCCCTATTTCCTATGTCTAGACTCTCCCTTTACCACGGGCCACAAATGCGACGATATTACTGACGATAGCAAATTAGCCTGCCTGAGCCTTGACCTGGAGTTGTGTGACAGTAATGTTTGTTTAATTATCGCTTTGCATATTACATGCAACAGCGTTTTAGATCCCGAAATGTACGTTCAACCCGAGAAGCCTTAATGTCGCAGTAACTATCACACCTCTCCGAGAGAACTATGGCTTGCTAGGAGCTTTCTCTCCGAAAAAAAAAAAACATGCGTCTTCTGGTAAAACGGGTCACATTTACATAATATATACACCCGATAGTGCTTATCTGCATCAAGGGCCTTCAGTTTGGTATCGACGCCCCTGAACTGAAGTAAATTTACATTTGTAATCGATAATTTTTATGAAATGTGCACGCCGATACACGTGTTGCAAGCCTCCAAACGTGACAAATGAAACTTTAAACATGCAAATGTTCTATGTAACAGAGTTTCTAACATTTTCTGCAAATCAAACTTAAATGAAGTTAATAATATAAAGCTGTAGTGTATATATATCTATATATACATACAGTCGTGAACACAACAACATTGCAATTAGTAGCGATACATAATATACAACTACATGTTTCGGCCCTCTATATAGACCATCATCAGGTTGTCCAAATGACTATACAGTGTGTGTGTGTGTGTGTGTGTGTGTGTGTGTGTTGTAATTTTGGAAGGGGGACGAGATCTCGTCTTTCATCACAAATCGCGAGATTAATAGAAGTTGAAATAATTTCAGTTCTGAAACTGAAATTATGAATACATAGCTACTATACTACGCTCTTATAGAATACGTAATTTGTTGTATGTTTTGCACAAACCATGAAGTTGGCAATTGAAACATCTCAGTACGATGGTTTTACTAAATAATTTGCATGTTAGAATTATAAGATGTTCACAACTGATGTAACTCCTTAACATGTTTACACGTATTTCAACTTTTACTAATCCCACAATTTGTGATGTAAGACGAGATCTCGTCCCCCTTTCAAAATTACCACACACACTTTATAATCACTTAATAAGGTCTTTGGACAACCTGATGATGGTCTACATAGAGGGCCGAAACATGTAATTGCATATTATGTATCGCTACTAATTGTAATGTTGTGTTCATGACTGCATGTATATATAGATATATACACACTACAGCTTTGTATTACTGACCTAACACAACGGGGATGACACACCTTAAGATTAAATTAAGTATTTTTATCGTTGCACCGTGCATATTGATGTCATCAAGGTCCTTAATTACCAACAGATGCACTTCATATCTGTCCTATGACCACCAAAATTTACATTAAAACTGAAATTAAAACTGCTCCTACATGTTTCTGTCTACGACCATCATCAGGGAGCTTACAGTTCAGTCTAGCTAAAGTCACATTTATAAAATATAGTCGGTAATATCACGACGTTACTGACTACGCGGTGGTGTGGCAGCATGCTTACTTACGGCACACGTAAAAATGGAACATATTTTCTACAACAACAAAAAATAAGATTACAGAGAAAACACTGACGTCACCCGAGTAGAATGAAACTTAAAGGCTCAAAAAAATGTACATCTCATTGCGAGCTACGTAAACTGACAGACAGGCTGTATGACAGTAATTCAGAAAGGAACTCCCGTACTAACAGCGGCTTGACCAGATAACTGAAAGGCGGAATGAGAAAAGTCCCATTAACAACCCACATTTTAAAAGACACAGCTTCTTTTAAAACGTACCATGTAAGGGATAGTAGAAAATTTATATCACAACACATACAGTACTGCATACGAAGGAAACTTAGGATGAGTGAATAATTTCGAAAATTATAAAACCCTTCTACAGAAGTTTTAAAAGCACTAGAGTTTAGTTAAACAGTTTACACTTCCTATGAGAGACGACGCATTAGGAACCTCACTTTAATGTCTCTGTGCAAGTGTATGTGAGTGTGTGCTTATGTGTGCCATTTACATCTGCTATTTATCATAACATAATCAATGTATCTTCCTTGTTGTTCCAACTTTAGAAAGAGACATGCCTAAAAAGCTCATAACTTTACACTAATCTAAAATAGGAATCTTGGAAGAAACTGTGTAGACACTGCACTTAGAGCACAGAGGGACGAAGCTATAAGTTTCGACCTTGCATGACTATACACAAGCTCATTAATTTGGTTGTTATACTGCTGCTAAATAATGTTCACCCTAGAACAAGCCACGAAAGTAGAGGCACAGCTCAACCGTTTCTTTAACCTCGACACTAGATGGGGTCGGTGGCCAACGCCAAGCCCCGGCCGCTTTACCCCCGTGAAATAGACGCGGTACCCGTCTTAAAACAGGCTGCGTGGACCCGAGGGTCGGTCCGGAAATGTGCGGAAATTCTCGCCCCCACCCACCGGGACTCGAACCCCAGACCATCAAGGCCTTGGTGAATTGCTGTACCTATTGCGTTATCCCGGCCCACATACTGCTGCTAAATAACACTATCAGTAGTTCACATATACATTCGCACTCTTCACACAGAAAATACAGGGCCTGCCTCAGCCACCTTCACCGTTACGTTCTCCCCAGTTAGATTCCCTCCATTTCACAACCATCAGTTTCAGCATTTCACCTCTGCTAGTCTCTTCCTTAAAATCTTCATCCAGCAAGTTTGCAGCAACCCGTGTAGCGCAATACTTCCACACTTAAAGCGTACACATTACATTACTGCTTCACGATTCAACTTCTCAACGTCAGCAGTTTTGAAGAAGTTATCCTTCTCCACCACTTTTTACTTACCCGAACAATTTCTATGTATATAGATAGGGAGGTAATCGGATCCCTATGTGCCCATGTTCCCTGACAACAGAATTCAATCAATCACGTGGGGCTGCGCCGTGAACATCTTTATGAACTCCACCACAACTCAGCGCGTGTTTGCGAGGCTGCATGCGACACGCGTGTGCTGGTTAACAATAAACTTATATCAGCATTTTTGTATTGGCGCATTGGATCATTCATATCCACCAAACTGAGTCAGTACTGTCATTGTGCATTAGAGTGGCGAAACTGATTTCTCCTCTCGAATAAATACTGTGACGCCCGAGCCGCCCTGGCAAATACTAAGTCAATAAAGTCAACCTACAAAAACTTAGTCTACTTAAACCATCCTATATCTTCCAGCAGTTCCATATTGTGTGGCCTTCATTTACAAATTTTTGTCCAATTTCATGTAGACGAGCTATATCAACTTGCGTGATTTCTTAGATTTTTCGGGAACAATAGTATTTCTTTCCAAAAGACGCTTCCTGCCATTGTTACGTTCTAAGAAATTAACACCCAATCTTTTAAAATTCTTAGAATCAAAATTTTGCACACTAAAAGCCTAGAGTCTGTCCCACTTCCACGTATTTTTGACTCTTGGAAACTTTCCCCTAACACGCACATAAAAAGCTGTGTGCTGCAGCATGTTTTTATTGAAGACATCAAACTCAGTCACTCAATTCTTTTGTGCTAGTTATCTGGCCAGGACACTGAATGTCACTTCCACACTTGCTCCAAGTGAAGAACCCCCAACACCCACTTACGATTCTTCATAAGATTCTAAATCCTACACCATACGAATTGGCCGTTCGTTCCTGACAAACGGAAACACTGCTGGCCCTCTTAGCAGCACTATCCGCTTCCTACGTCTTGCGCCTGAATTATTTTTCACTTTCGGTAACCGTCACACACTTCTTTTTGGAGATTCGTCGGCTTATTTGCTCATCCTCTTTTTTTATAAGCCAAACAAGTAGTGTTATTAACACAAATATCACATGTGTGGTCAGAAAAAAGTATTTGTCGTGTTAGAAAACCAACACAGTGAGACAGTCGGTAGTACCTGAACAAAGCTCTATTTAACTGACGCTTGTTGACTGGCGACAGCCAGGTAGTTTACCTCAGAACCGTACACGTGATGCCATGATATAGCTGTCCGAATTTGTTACAGATTCGTAGTCTAGCGATAACTACTTATTTTAGTCAAAGGATATGGTGTTGGAATCTTAGTTCAAACCTGATTTCGATTCCCTGATGTTCGGCATGTGAATACTGGAGAGTAATGTCAATTATGGCGCGACTGTTTCTTTTCCATTCCTTGAAACCCCGACAGAATATTAAATATTACACGGACACGAGTGACATTTTCATTCAAATTAGAATACGTTTCTTAATTCTGTCATATTTGTTACGTTGTTATACAAGTCTAGAGAAAAGTTTTTTTTTTTTTATAAATGATATCTGAGTGATATCGTGGGTAATTTTCTTTAAAAGTAGCCAAGCCAGGTGCGAAGTTTTTTCAATAGGGTGAGATTTTACGATTTTTCTGCGACTACCATTTTAGATCCTGGGTGCACAACTGTCTGGATAAGAGCATTATGGAAGGAAACACAGTGGAAATAAAATGGAAATGTGAGAAAGAATAGGAGAAAAATATCAAAACGGATTTTAAAGTATAATGACAAGGAAAGATAAGTGAATAAAAAGAAACTGAGGAAGCCAAGAGGAAAAAGAAAGAGATTACGGAGGTAGTAAAGGAGAAATAAAATATGTAGAAGGTGATGTCATCTCAAATCGTGTATTGTCCAAGAATCAGCAGTCACCAGTACTGACTTTTGTCTCAAAGAAGTAGCAAGTGACTGCAGTTAAAGTAGCTCAGTTTTGCGCGTCTGTGTTTGATTATTGCTGACTCTTTCGATACAGCAGCAGTTTCCAATTTTATGGGCAGTGGCACAAAGCTCGGCAACTCTTCATGCGCATCGAACTTATTGAAGCATGAAGTTACAAGATAAAAATCAGGTCTGCGAGTCACAGACGTGGAATTATGCACCGCAACAAACAAGCACTCTCTCTGAACTCGTGAGGACCACTGTCGATACGAAGTTGGATTAAAGTGAAAGTTGGGGGGGGGGCAAGACAAGCAGATGATGAAGTTCTTTTGAGAACAGGTCACATCTTCTGAACGTAAATTATAATCACTGCGTAAAGCATAGTCGAAACGTGTACATAAATTGTATATGTATACAAAATATTTCCTTTGCTATTTTTTCTGTGTAAAAATACATCGCCAAATTCATTAAGTGACTTCAAATATCCACGGATTTTTGCAACACAGACTGGAATATATCGCTGGCTTCCGCACTAAAACCCCGCCTTAGCTAGGTGCAGATATGTAATGGTGTAACAAAACAGTATTTTTGTGACGCATTGTACTACCATATCTGATTTATTTTGTAATATGTTACTCCGCGTTTTGTGTTTAATGCACGAACAGTTCCTTACACTCGTCTGAGGCTTAAGAGCGGCCACGATACTCTAAACCCAGTTTCCCACAAAGCCCAGATTCTGCACATTGGTGTTCTACACACCTTTTGGTAACGAGACAGCAGCCATCGGTTTGGGGGTTTAGCATTTCTTATGTCCCGAAATTAATGTATTGCAGACACGAATTTATTATTACCAAACCAACTGCACAACGTATTTAGATAAATGTTTGCATATCGAGAAATGTTTCAACTAAAACTTTTACATCTAATATACTGATCAGAATTTCATAAGGTATAATACTTACTTACCCCATGGTGCAGAGTCCTTCTTGAGAACTTAACTGGTTTGCAGCTAATCAAGAAATTCCTGGCCTTTCACGGAACCCGAAGGTTCATTACCGCACTCACAAACCTCCGCCACCTGTCTCTATCCTTGGCCAACCCAATCCAGTCCATATACCCACATCCCACCTCCTGAAGATCCATCCTAATATTATCCACCCATCTACGCCTAGGTCTCCACAGTGGTCTCCTTCCCTCCGGTTTTCCCACCAAGACCCTATACACTCCCTCTCCTAACCCTCATAAGGTATAATAAGGGGTTTAATTTCAGTTTCGGGTAGAGTGTGCATTACAGATTTCACTGATTTTGTACCAGAATTTGAAAAATGAAGAAAAATTAAAAAAATAAGTACGCCAGAATAGGAAGGGAGAGCCAGAAAATAATAATAAAAAACATTATGAAGACAAAAAGATAAAAATGGGAAGCGAGGGGAAAATGAGAGGAAGAAGAAAAAGAAGAAATGGAAGGTTCACTCAGTCTTTCCTTAACCCAAACTGTTTATACATAGCTTCAGGCTTTCAATAAATGTATGAACTATCTCAGCATCACGAAGCATTCTTAACGTTTAAATTAAACAGCACTTGTGCATTTAACAGAATGACTTCAGGTAATATAAAGCCGAAGTTTCATTTACCTCAGAACCACTGTTGTGTCAGTAGTTCCAATGGTTACACACGGTAATTTCCGGCATAAAATGGCCACAGTTTGCAACATTTAACTGCATAAATCTAGCGATATATGTTGCTCTTATCGATGTTTTCAAACATATTCAGATCTAAAGGCTAGTGCTTAGGCAGCATGCCTTACGTTTTGCAAGGATAAGGTTAATTTGATGTGGGTAAAATCTATGCCTATCGGGAACAACTAAATATTATTATTATTGCCTAGAGACTACAGAGGACAGATAGAATGTCAGAGAACTTCTCTGCCAAGTTCCTAGTCTTCAGAAGTTGTTTTTTCCAACACTGATGAACTGCAGCACTTTTCCACCGATGTAATCTCCAGACCAATGTCTCCACTGTGAGTTCTCTACACCGCCTTGAATAACAAGCGATTCCAGGAAAATTATAGTCATATTCCAGCTTTAGATTCGAAATTAAGTCAGGCTGAAATTTAAAAATTCCAACAGAATCTCCAATTCCTTTTCGGTAAATAACGTTACATTTTTGTGACTGTCCTTAGAGAACTCAGCTACATGAACGTGCGTCCCGCTTTGCGCGAAGTTCTTCTCATTCTCCTCCTTGCGAAGCTGACAGGCAGAAACAGCTGAATATAACCAGTGCTTACACAACACATTATAAGAAACCATCCTAAAGTGTCATATTTCTGCAGTACTCTTCAGAGTTTCTTTTCAGAATTATCTGCCCACGTGCCCCTAGGTCAATCTTTATTACGTGCCATGAAACCTGTTTATCGCACACTTCGAGAGTACGAGATGAAGAACATAAAATATAAAGTTATTTTTTTTATAATTTCTCTCTTGTTTTATTTCCTCCTCTCCTAGGCCGCGATATTCCGCTCAGCACAGTCTTTCTATAGACTCTCAGTAATATAAGTCTGTTTGTCCTCAGATCAAGGAAGCAATTTGCACACAAACACAAAATATGAATTGCTTCATTTAGTCTGCGATACGATATTTCAAGTTTAGAAACAGCTAAATGCTTTGTGCATAGAAAGTAGGGAAAAAGGTTAGAATGCATCGCATTATATTATTTTGCATCATCACGTAACTCAGTTCCAACAGACTGTACAGATATTTCAGTTAAATTGTCGGCATTGAATAACTTCTATAAAAATTGCTAAGCATCTTCATAAAAACATAAAATGTGTATATCATTCACCTTAAACTGGCACATGAATTTGGTTTTTAATTATAAACAAGCGTTAATACAATTTTTTCATTGCTCGACAGCCCTAGAGGGCTTAGGCCTCCTTATAGTTCAGGTTTCAAGATCACGATCAGACACACTGCTCTCGGTAGGGCTAATCCGGACGAGAAATCAGCCCGTCGCACAGACTTTTACTTGACAACAAACAACACTCACAAAAGACATCCATTCCTCTGGCGGGATTCGAACCCGGAATCCCAGGAAGCGAACGGTCGCAGACCCACGCCTTAGACAGTGGCGGCCACTGGAATCGGTCGAACGTTACTAGTAAAACAATACTGTAGTGTTGTGTATTGCATCACATAAATTACAGCAAATTGATAATCGCCTTACATACTGACAACATTGATCCGAGGAACGTTCGGTTAAATAGAGGTCTCAAATTAATACCTGGTTTATACAATTCTTAATAATTCCGAATAAATTACTAAAATTTGTATTTGGTTATGACTCACTATGATCAATGGAACTGCCGCGACAGTAAATTTGTAATGAAAGAAGTAATTATGTGAGAATCGATTCGTTGTGTCCACGTTATGAGGACTGATCTTCTGCAATTTGAGCCACTAACCGTGATATCCTACAATTTATTTTATTATTATCACTACTACTAATACTACTACTACTACCACCACCACTACTACTACTACTACTACTACTAACTGCAAATGAGTTGTCACTCGGTGGCAGTAGTCCTTACACCAGTACAAAAAACAAATAAGAATAAATATACTAAAAGGAACAATACAAAAGACAGTAAATACAAATATACATATTACCAAGACACATACACGTACACACACAATTCATATTACTGGCATTTCGAAAAAGTTTCTAGTTTATTTTTCAAGGACGGCGAAATGCACCTCTTTTACCATCTTCTTCACACAAAACAAAAGAAAATCGAAGGATCAGTGCTTCTAACGAATCTCACGTGTGTCAGGCCGTTTAGCAAACACTCGCCACGTTTGCATAGTACTACGGCACCCACATTAAATCCTTCTTATCTTTGTGATAGATATGATTAGAATGGTTACCCCCCACAAGCCAAACACCAATGTGCAGACATTATTACTACCTGTAAACGTGCAATCCCTGGGCAATAGATAGGAGTATGTAAACAGCCCTGTTAATGGCACGTCATTACAACAACCATATGCAATCAGCTCGGGTAACGTCAACACACATCCGACACTACAGTAAGTCACGGAAGACGTTGTCTGCCAGATTTGTACATGAACAGTGAAACATGTTTGCAAGCGCAATGTGAGCCTGCGACAAACAGCAACGGACTGCTCGACGTACTTGATAAGAACTGACAGCAAATCGTTAAGTAGATTGATAACGACAGGTCGTAAAGTGTCCAGCGCTAACAATGAAGCGTCTTCTACTCCGAGCACATTCGTCGTCTAAAAATGTCAAAAATAAATAAATTTGTACCGTCAACTTTAGAAACTGCAATACTCTTTTATCCGGCTTTTCGCCATGGGAAACGAAGTAACAAAAAAAAAAACTCAGATAGCATTTTATTGCGAACACTGGCGATGTCCATCACAGTTTAGACGAAAAAAGAAACCTCAGATTAAGCACAGATATAACGGCCTTTCAACCTACATTTTACATAATTATGTCAGGAGCAATTGTTTTAGTCCGTAACCAGTTCGATATGGGCCTATAAAGATATATGCCGGACTAGGGATTCAGCAGATCCCCAAGCTTTATTACGTCATATGCTTGTACCTTGAATAAATGTCATTAAGGTGCGTCTTCGTGCTAATCAAAAAGCTGCTTCGCTTCTAGCAGCGGTGTATTGACTCTACTGGTCTGGATATGTGAAATGCATGGAGAGCTATGCGAGAGACATCTCTTGTAGTCTCACAATAACTAAGCATATGGATATATTGAAAAATAAGTTTCAATAGGCAGACACATTTTTCCAAATCTATTGAATTAAACTGTCTTTACACAATACAATTTGTGTTGTGTAAAGACGGTTTAATTCAATAAATTTTTCATATGTACACAGCGGGATGGAAACAGTCCAATTCAAGACACTTTTTTGACGTTCAGGTGACCGTGCATCGTGATAAATTCTTATAACAAAACCAACTAGCTGCACTAATTTCTCAAATTTAATTTTGGAATAAAACTCTACATGTTTCGGACAGTTCCTCTGTCCAACATCATGCGTTTTTACTGTACACACAGCAATGGTATATGTCATACAGGTTTTCTGACAGCTTGCGAGCAGGATCAGGACGGAACGCCCTGATCCTGCCACTAAATACTTAAATTTTACCTCCTGCAAGAGCAAATTCTGCTACTGAAACTCCGTAAGTAAAATGCTTATTCTATGTCAGTGGGGACATGATGATGCTTAGCGGCACAGGGGCTGGCAACACTCGACATAATTATTTCTAGTTTCCTATATTATTCATAACTTTAATCAGCCGAAATTTATTCAGAGTATATCACCTCGCCATCTCATTCTACCCCTTGGTTTTTCTTATTTTCCATTTACTTTTGTATGGGTAAATCAATTTCACGATACCTCTAGCATTGTACTGAAACTTAAAATATGATTACAAATATTCGTGACGTAGAAAATCTAGAAAAATCACTTCAATTAAATTATTTTACTTGTAATAAAGTGCAATATATTAACTTAGGCTTCTTGCTTTTTTGATGGGCTATAGTGTGCCATCTGCTTAGGCAAAAAAGGGACTAAGAAGCAAAAATTTGGGCCGAAAGAGTTCAACAATAAATTAAAAGCATAATTCAACTACAGACCGCCCTTGGAAATAATTATAAACTTTATATAGATGCAACAGAATGAGGAAATGCATCGCCCATATATATATATATATATATATATATACGTGTGTGTAACAGATGTAGAACAAATTTTGGAAACGAGAGGAAGGATAAAAGTGAGAATTAAATAGAAGAAAGACAGGAGACGGATGGGAGTAATAAAAAGAATAAGATACGCAAAACTAATGTCTGTATGCTCTTTTCTTTCCTGACTTCCTGTAAGAGAATCGCTCCACAACAACGTACTTCGTTTTAATAATGTCAATGTACCAGAGTACAGAGACTCATTAGCTTAAGAATAGCAAAGGCATACCGCACGATTTCGCACGAAGCACTTTGCATTATAACAGGGATACCACCGATAAACATCAAGGTTGAAGAAGCGGTTGCAGTATATAATATAACAATAGGCAGAATCATCCAGAGATAACAAATAGACAAAGAAGAGAACCCAAAGTACTGGCTACACCCTGCGGACACAGTTAAAGTTAATGACAACACTGACGAAACAACAGACAGTAAACGCAGCATTCCGGTATACACAGACGGCAGCAAAAGTGAACGCGGAGTAGGAGCGGGAGTTGCTATATTTATAGACCACAAAATAACAGACACAAAAAAATACAGATTAGACGGACGCTGCTCGAACAAACAAGCTGAGCAATTGGCAATATTCAAAGCACTTCAAAACATTCAAAACATGGACACCAATGACAAAACAGTACAAATATATACAGACAGCCTAA
>Ga0123357_10009736_pt1 | contig 12146 bp, 11 predicted proteins | sample TergutEmb28metaG_FD_89873 | JGI IMG/M metagenome (GOLD analysis project Ga0123357, IMG submission 89873) | Embiratermes neotenicus P4 segment gut microbial communities from Petit-Saut dam, French Guiana - Emb289 P4 | ecosystem: Host-associated > Arthropoda: Insects > Digestive system > Gut ...
AGTACAGCTCTAGATAGTTCTGCCATATCAAGACTATGACATCACTACTAGCCCCCGTGACACAGCAAACTGACGCCAACCTATTGCATAGGATGATGCAATGTCTAGCTACAAAAATGAAAAATGAAAATAATGTGTACAATTAACCCAAAATTCTGTCTCTTGTGTATACAAATACAGTTATGTAATTGTGCTGTAGGTTGTGAAATTTATTAAAGACCGCCGCCAACAACGCCGTCATCGTCTCCCCAACTCTTCCTTACGCAAGATTCCAACAGCCAAGTTCTCAAAGGGTGACCCTTATGAAACGTGTGCAATCTGCCTTGAGGATTATCAGGAAGGAGAGAAGCTTCGTATATTGCCTTGTTCACATGGTAGGTGGCTGTTTTTTGGCTAGCATGATGACTTGTACATGAGTGTACTGCATCATTATTCAAAATAGAATGGAAAAAAAGGTTTCCCTTTTGGATACAGAATGTTGTTTTATGGTGGTGAAATCAAGTAAACCCATACTGATAACCCCTTTTGCAGCAGGTGGACCGTATTACAAAATGTATGTGAGTTTTCATGTTGAAACAATGTAAATAAATGCCCATTATCACTATACATCTGGAGTGATGGGGGAAACAAAACTAATTTTAAAGAATGTGTTCTTCAGTTTGTGTCATAAAGGCATCTTCATTCCAAAGGTTAACCCTTGTGAAGTTCTGCTATGCCTGGAGTGGCCATAGACAAGTACGGTCTTTTGACCTCAACCCCCTCTCCGCCCAGCTTCTTAGAAATCATAGGACAAAAACAAAAGATGGTACATTGATCAACAGGTTTTTCAAGGTAGTTGGCTACCTCTGTACCATATTTGAATGACAAGCAAAAGTGAAAAGCCAGAGATAATAATAGTGTTATGGGTGAGTCGTGGTGTTGCCATGTATGAACAATGTTACCTGTTGCAGGTCTTACACTACATTTCCAGAGTGAGTTAATAGAAATTATAAAAATCTTTTTGTCATAAACATAATTTGTGTGTATAGGTATCGGTTAAATAAAATTATACAAATGATTGTTCATGATTATTGTTAATGAGGACATGTTGAAGTGAATGGGGGAAGGAAAGGTGAAGTGAGAAATTTCTAGAGTGAAAGGATCCATATTTGTAGATTTGGAAGCGTGGATGAACATTGTTTGTTTGCTTGTTTTTTTTTTTTCCTTCCTCTTAGCTTACCATTCGAAGTGCATAGACCCATGGTTGACCCGCAACAGACGGGTGTGCCCTGTCTGCAAGAGGAAGGTATTTGCTGAAGGTGAGCACGTGTCAGACACAGAAAGTGAGAGTGATCCAGATGACACAACTCCATTGATTCGACCGAGCTCATATGGAACTCAGGGAGGAACTTTTCTTCCTCAAAGGGTATGTGTGGTTAAGTTGCACAACTATAGATATGTTGGAAGTGTTCATAAAAGCAGATAAACTTGAGTGAATTGTATTTTTACATATCTTTATGAAAATGTTTTGTTATACTGGAAATAGTTTAAATAAAGACAGTAGAACTGTCATGGCAAAGTAGTTGTGTATGACAAGTGGCCTCTGCATCAGTACGGTAGTTTGGGTTTCATTTCCTCTAATTCTTACTTTACCACAACATACATTATTTGGAATTAATTAAATCAATGGTACCAATGTGTCACCTGTTCTTAAGGGGAACAGGCATCAGTGTAGTATATGAGTTCATTTTTTAAAGACAAGTTTATTTGAAATTTTGGATAAAAGATGGCTTTGAATATGGTCTCCCACATTTTCCAACTTTAATCATTTATGAGCAGTGATTACACATGAAATTTAACCGCCCTGTTGGGGGAGGGATTCTGGGCCCTTGTTTTCACATCATTCAGTTATTTCACAAGGTTTTATAAGTACTCTGAACAACAATCGATGCAAGGTAAACTTTTAATGAGATTAACAGTCCCACAGTAACAGTAAAATACTTGTGAGGTTGTTAGGCTTTTGCAGCAGTGTAGATGAGGTCTGTTTTCTTCTGGGAGGTGGACCTGTGTCACTGGGTGATTGGTGCCCTATGTTTTGAGACAGAGTTGTGTGGAAATGCTACGCACCAGGCCCGGTGACACAGTGCCACATCCCAGAAGAGTGGAGATGTCAATAAGATAGTTGTTAAGCATGCATAGCCTGTAACTCTCCATTGCCCTGATGTTTCACCCTCCCATATTTCTGACCAGCATGTAATAGTGCAAGCCGTTACTCCCTGCATATATCCTGCCATCCAAGCTTACTGGTGCAGGCAGAAATACTACTTAATGACAAGCAGATGAGCATGCCTGCATGATAAAGATCATTACATTTTTTTTATTCCTATACCGTTTTCTCTTTTTCTGTTGCCTACAGTGACTTGAATGGATAGTGAGGCACATATGCTGAACATATCATCAAATCCTTTTACTCCTTGTGGAGCATAGGGCATCCATGAAGAGTTTCCAGGCATTGTGGTCTCCAGCTATCCCCTTGACCTCGTTCCATGATCTTCTTGTGCTTCTTATCTCCTCCTCTATTGTCCTTTGCCACTTTCTCTTTGGCCTACCTCTCCTATGTCCCTAAGGATTCCAATCTAATGCAGTTTTCTCTATTGCTCCTGTTTCTTTATGTAATGTGTGTCAAATCCAATTCCATTTTCTTCTTTTTATCTGATTTTCTATTGACTTCTGATGGGTGATTCTCCATAGTTCTTCGTTTGTAATCGTATCCGACCATTTTATATTCATTATTCGTCTTTAGCGTTTATTGACGAATATCTGTAGTCTTCTTGTTATCTGGTTGGAAGTTCTCCAAGTTTCACAAGCATATAATAATACTGATTTTACATTTGTATTGAATATTCGTATTTTAACTTCTTTTGATGTGTTGGATTTCTCCACACACAATACAGCTGAATAAATACACCATTTGCTTTCTTGATTCTACTTGCTGCATCTTCCTCTGTTCCTCTGCTTTCTGACACCACACTTCCTAGATATTCTTCAATTTCCATTTCCTGTAACCTAAATTTTTTGCATATTAGATATATTAACTCTTATCCCCTTCGTCTTGTTTATGTTAATATGCAAACCAACAAATTCTCCTTCCTCTTTTAGTCTCTTTAGCTTTTCTTCCATATCGCAAAATCTCTGGGCTAACAGACAAATTGCTGAACATACAGTGTGTAGAAACAACATGTACAGTAGCAAATCTGCAGTTTGTATTTTAAATATTCATGTTGCAGGAAAATCCATTCCAACGAGCAGCAAGACGACAAAACAGGTCTGGCTCTGTATCATCATCTTCCACACAAAGTGACAGTAGTGACAGTGGTAGTAGTAGCAGTAGTAGCACAGATAGCAGCACAGCATTACCATCAACTTCCCAACAACACACTGCAGTTACTGGTGGAGGTATTCCTTCCTTTTTTCTTTTGTTTAACTTTATGTTTGGTGTACTCTGTTTTCTGGCATATTAAAAGTGCAGTGTTATGATAGACCATTAACTTTTTCCTCCCTCCATAATGTCTATTATAACACCGTTGTTACATCAGTTTATTGATTTAGAACTGTACATTTATTTATCTGACTGAATGAATTATTTTTTACTGTGCTTAAATTAATGTTCTTTGTTGTATTTTATTTTCTTATATATTAAAAATGCAGTATTGTGACATCCTTTTTTCTCCTTCCATAATGTAATAACGTGCACTATTGTTATATTGCTATTACTGATTTAAAACTATACAGTTATTTATCTGACTGCATTCATTAACTCCTGTCTTTGTGAACAAATAAATTGCATTTTACATCTAAAGTCTTTATTAATTTCTAGTTCAGATTGGATAAAATGTGCATAACAGGCATCAGAAGTGTTCCAAGTGTGAAGATACTAACTCCACAGAGTACACCATTGTATTGTATATAGACGATTGGAATACTGGGCAGAGCATCATTTCTCCCTACTTAATGTCCAGCATGAACAAGTGACTTCATAAGAAGGCCTAAAGTTATTATTACATACACATCCATAATTGCAAAAGAAGTATTGTGTTAAACTTATGTTGTTCTTTCTGTGCATTATCGACAACTAATGGACACCTCTAAACCAACAAAATGCACAAAATTGTTCTTTAGATATTTGTATTACAATATTGCAGTGAACATTCCTTCATGTTTTGATTTACAACAGATCATCATCAGGGAATCAAACCAAAGCAATACCCCTTTACACCAAGTTAGCCACTTTCATGCACTGCTGACATGGTGTAAGAGTCAAATTGTTAGAATGCAGACATTTCATTGTAGAATAGTAGTTGTATAAGTGTGGTGGATCTTGAAGTACAGTATCTTGGAAGCAGCCTATGTATGTAATGAAACTTAGCACAGTACTGTGTTGTGTTACGGTGGTAGGTTTGTATCCAGTTACACATTATTAATCAGCACCACTGTGAAAGCCAAGTAGATTTAAAAATTTTGCAAAATTGTAGATACTGATGAAATTAACATTTTCTTTAGTAGGGCTGGATGAAGGAAAAGGAGGAGACCTTGTAGAAGAAACAGGAACTCTGGCCTTTACATTTGCAACAACAGGAGAACATTCCATTAACAGTGCTTCAGAATCTCGAGAGGCATTGGATGCTGACATAGATGAAGCTGCCATAGTAGTTGCCCCTGCTCCTTCAGCTGTTCTGCCTAGTAGGAATATGTCTCCTAGTGACAAGAAGCCAGATCTAGTTGTGTGATTGGAGCTGTGTGTTTGGTGAGACAGACCACAAGATGGGAACCAAAGACTGGTACAGACATTGGAGGTGGTTGTGTAGCTGAAGAAGTTTTTATGGAAGGTTGTATCCAGGTTGACTGTTTGTGATGAACACATGCACTAATTAGTGTGAATTTCAAGAAAAAAGTACAGAAATGGTTGTAGGGGTGTCTCTCTCTTAAAATGAACTGTGCATCTTGTGTTCTGCAGTTTGTTATGTGGTGGCTGTGCTTTGCAAGTGTTTTACAGTCCAGCTTTTTCATTTAGGGGTAAGACAGCAGCCAAAGAAGTAGGTTTTATTGACTTCTTGCTGCCAATTATTATGTCATTCCTTCTCATCAATTTTATTTTCTTGATAGTGATAATTTATTATCATTCATGACAAATGCTAGATACCATATTTACCCAAATAGAAGGTGAGAATTGTTCCATAATTCATGATCTGAAAAGTGGGGCATGGCATTATACACAGTTAAACGCATTCTGTATAGGCATTTTCCTTAAATTCCAAGATTGTGAAGGGGGTTTCATATATTCTGGTAAGTACAGTACCAGTTGAGATGTTTCCTGTTGCTGTATTTGTATTTTGAAATGGAAGTATGTGTGCTATGGGAATATTTCTCATATTGTGGATGGAAGTGGATGTGAGCTGTGTGTAAAAGTCACTGTTCATTTCATGTTATATGTATATAATCGTATGAATGTTTGAAGCTGTGTTGAGACTCTTTTGGGATGTAGGAGTTTTGGAGGCGTAATAGAACCATAAGAAATTGTTTTTGTCACTGTTGTCACAAATATTCTGAATTTCTGATAGGTCATTGTCTCCTTTATCAATTAAAAGTGGAAGGTTTTCTACTGAAGTGGTACTATGTGTGCTGTGAGTAGAGATTAGTTGAGACTTGTAAGATAACTATGTTGTTATACTGGTGAGCTAATGGTGCTAGATAATTGGAGACATGTGACATATAATATTTTATGTTGCTTTGACAAAGGCTACAGTAGATATTTTTCAAATCTCGTAGTGCGTTTATGCAGTGTTTAAAAAAGGCATCCAGTTAGGGTAATTACCAAGAATGTCCCCCCACCCCAACTTCAGTTTAGAAATTCTTGCCTTGAAATCAGTCTCAGGAATAACTCTCAGTAAACCCTGTGTGTTAATTTTGAGTTAAGCCATGCATTGTTAATTAACATAACCCAGTATCAAAGTTTTTTTTATTACCAACTGATGCACAAGAGAATTTTTTAAAACAATTCTCATGTGCATCGGTTAGTAATAAAAAACTTTGATAATAGCAGGATGCACGGTACAAATGTGAAAATTATCGACGCCCAACAGGCAAAATTGTGTAACAAAAAACAATTCTCTTGTGCATCAGTTGGTAATAAAAAACTTTGATGGTAGCAGGATGCATGGTATAAAAGGGTGGGGGGGGGACCCAATATGGTAATACAGGGTGATTCATAATACAGCTTCATTAATTTATTGTAAATCAAGGAAAGTAATTTAAAAGTGGAATTTGCTTCATTATAGTTCTGAATACTTCAAATGTACTGTAGAAACTGTGATGTAAAAATATTTGTATGAATGGGGTAGTTGATTCACAGCAAGTGCCTGTAGAAACACAAAACATAAAACCATGACAGGCATGTCAGTTTTATCATCGGATATATTGGGAACTTTTTTTGACTGCTGTCAATTGTGCAGTATCAGTGTACAGAATTTCTTTCCATGCGCTTCTACACTGCAGGATCTTCTGTGTCAACAGGCAATAGTGTTTTTCTGCGCTAGGTTTTTGTGATCATCCACCTTGCACAATTTGGGGTTAGATCTGAAAACATGGAGGAATTGTCACGCCTATTGGAATATGCCGTTTGTCTTTTGTAGTTTATTTCCCTAGTAGAAAACATGTATATAACCACACAGTTCGGAAACATACTTAGATCCTTTGGTCCCAGGATAATATACTAGGTGTATTCAGATTTATAATGTTAGTCCCTGATCAGAGGTGCAGAGTTTTTTCCACACAGATTGGAAGCTGTTAACCTCTTCTGTAGGTTGGATGGAGAATGGTTTGTAACACACATTATAAAGTTATGATTAGCATTATTCATACTCTCGTTTTTATCTCCTTGTTGGGTTGGGGTTTCACAATTGACCCTTTTAGCCTGTCTCAAAAAGTTCCTGTAATTATCACTGGGCTATTAATGTATGCCACAGAGTTTTCTGTGCAACATGATGCATGAATTTAACATTGCAGGCGGAGACAAAGTTTCAATAACATTAAAGGCACTAGAGCATAGAAAGGAAGCTGAGCACAGTAACGAGAGCTTCCTACAAAACTGAATATTAACGTTTGTATCACTGAATTTTATCCACAATAGAATATAGAGGTTACATGCTATTTTGAATTTTCCTGTGTTATTCACCATAAGTGTGATTATATAAATTGCTTTAACTGTGACTCAGATAATTTTATGATAACACATTTTGCTGTTAGTATACTTCTCCAGATTTTGTTTAGTGACTTTCATGAATCATATTATTTTCTTTTCATAAGTGCAGTAGTACATGGATTTAGGTGTAACAGATTTCTGCTGTTAGTGGTGTCTATCATACACATCAAGATTTACGAAATGAATGGCTTGGAGTGTCCTGTCATTGTTTATTTATGTCTTTCAAAAATCAAACTACAAACAGAGCATATAAATATCTGTCAGCTAACAGTTTTGGCTTTTGTGTCTTAACAGTTTGAGATTTTGCTAATATCAGTGTTATTTGTATTTTAATTTGTCAGACTTGCAATATTTAGTAGACGATTTACACCCAAATTTTATGATCCAAATTCAGCATTTTGTGCTGCAGTTATGACATCTGCATAATATATTGAGTTTATATAGCATTATTTTAAGGAAGAAATTAGTAAAGTGTTACATTTTGAATATAGCTTTGTATAGTGCTGAGACTTTTAGACATTTTGGAAGGTAGGTCACAAATACCTGGTAAGTTTTGAAATGCATGCTGGAGAAGGATGCAGAAGGTCAGTTGGGCTGATCGGGCATCCTGCAGTTGCGGGTTACACGTATTGTAATAAAAACCAACTTGGGGCATGAATTTTCTGTTGATAAATCACATGTAAGTAATTTAGTATAAATATGCCCAGGTGGACTTTTGAGGTAAAAAAGCATTTATGAATGCCCAGAAATTTATTACACTAAGTACAAGGTGTTTGACAGATATGTAGCAGTGGCTTGATATACATACATATATATATATATGTAAGGGTACAGTTTCAAGTAAATCTATTACATCTGCCACCAGATTCAGTGATTTGTATTGGGATTGTGAGGTTCGTAAGTGTTATCAGGTGACTTCTAAGAACTTTGCCAGGAGCTTTAGCAGACTACTAATTAATATCACAACAAAGAGTCAGTCAGCTGCTGCTGGATGTTTGAAATGTGGTATATGGTAATGTTTTTCATAATGATTGGTGGATAGGTGTTTCTATGTCATGCTCCCCTACAAATGTGTTGTCTCAAGTTTATTGACTTCTTTACTATGCAGATGTACTACAAATCTGTATTAATGTTGTGCTACTTTCAGAGCTGAGATTTGAAGAGTTGGTCTAAATTGATTAAAGTTTGGTGATTCTTGCCCTTTTCTGATGATTCAGGGACTGGAGAGAGAGTTGGGTTTTAGGGGACTGGTACCCATCTTTCTCACAGGTTATAGCATAAATAATAGTATGCAGAATCTAGGATAAGTATTGCTAGCATGTGTGAACATGTTTATTGACAGGATAAACACTGAGCATGCAAAGTTTATGCAAGCGGTCATACAGAAATAACTGAAGGTATCAGAAGGTTCTATTTATAAACAGAAATAAAAGTCTCAAATCTAACTATGGAGAAAGGTCAAAGTATATGGCAGTATTTGGCATGAATTCTATAGTTGGTGAATGTAAAGAAAACTGGAAATAAATTGCTAACAGTAAAGTAATATTTTCACCACCTAGCATTGCCAGTAGACACCAGTCTTTGGGTCACTAGTCAAGGAACACTGCTGTAGCCTGTAACACCTTGTTTTATAAGTGTGTACTTGTCAGTGTTTAATCATGTAATTGTTTTGAATATTTTGGTTTGTAATATATCTTATGATTTTAATAAATAGTGGCCTGTCTTTATAAAGCCATGTATGTGTATATGTTACAGGGTACACGTATTACCTTCATTTTCATTGCATTTGTTGAGAATGATATGAACAAAATATTTATTTATTGAAGAAAATTGTAAGCCACAATTTTATGCCTTTGGAAATCACATCTGAGTTAAGCTGTAGGTCCTGACTGCCAGCTGTCAGTTTTGTCTAGTGTATTACACAGTCATTTGTAAGTGATGCCTTCTTTCATGCTTCCAGTTGAAGTAGAACAGACTACCACTTGGCCCATGCATGTATAAGGTCTGGGAAACAAACTGATAGTCCTTGTGTAGCTACTATTTTTGTGAGTTGGTGCACATTGAATTACATGACTATGCTCCAGCAGTTTTATATCACTCAGATCTGGTTTTGTTCTTTAAAGAAATGTGCAAAAATATGGTTTTTGTGTGGGAAGACATTACAACTCTTGAGAAATGAGCCATCTGAAAACTTCAAGAACTCTTTTACTTACTTACTTAATTACTTACTCCATGGAGCAGAGTCCTAGAAAAGCTTACTGGTTCTCGGTTAGTCAAGAAATTCCATGCATTTTATGGAACCTGAAGGTTCATTATGACATTCACAAGTGCCCACCTCCTGTCCCATTCATGAGCCAGGTCAATCCAGTCCATGCCCCCCACATCCCACTTCTTGAAGATCCATCTTACTGTTATCCTCCCATCTACACTTGGATCTTTGAAATGATCTCTTTCCTTCAGGTTTCCCCACCCAAACCCTGTATACACCTCTCCTCTCCCCCTTACATGCTACATGCCCCACCCAACTCATTTTTTCTCGATTTATCACCCGAACAATTTTGGGTGAGGAGTACAGATCACTAAGCTCCTCATTTTGTAGTTTTCTCCACTGCCCTGTTACCTTATCCCTCTTAGGCCCAAATATTTTCCTCAGCGCCCTATTCCCAAACCCCCTTAGCCTACGTTCCTCCCTTAATATGAGCGACCAAGTTTCACACTCATACATAACAACAGCAAAATTTTAGGTCTGTATATCTTAACCTTTATATTTTTGGATTGCAGACTGGGAGACAAAAGATTCTGCACTGAATGATTACAAGTGTACCCTGACTTAAATGTGCTCTAAATTTCATCGTGAATAAAATTTTGATTTGTTAAGGTTCCCAAATATTTTAACTGTTCCACCCTTTCAAAGGTACTGTTTTCAATCTTTATATTCTGACTTCATCCAGCATGCTGATCTTGAGACATAACTATGTATTTATTTTTATCAGCATTTACTTATAGTCCAATATCCTTACTAGCAACTACTAAAATGGGTGTTTTTCTTTATAGTATGTATGCTTCTGCCTAGTATATTAACATCATCAGCATAAACCAAGAACTGATGTGTACCATTTAATTTCAACCATCCTGGTTTACCTGAGCCCTCCTAATGGCATACTCTAAAGCAAAGCTGAAAAGTAATGGTGATAAAAATCTCCTTGTTTTAACCATTCCTATTAGGAAACTTGTCAGACAAATGTTTAGTATCCAGATTCTGCTATGGGTTGCATTCAGATACATTTTTATTAGCCTTACCAGTTTCATGGGATACCAGATTTAGAGTATTATAGAATACCTCCCTCCTAACTTAATCATAAATTTCTTGAAGTCTATAAACAGCTGATGCACTGCTTCATTGTATTCCCATTTTTTCTCAAGTAACTGATGAATGCAGAATATATGATCGGTAGTTGACCTGTTATATTGAAATCCACACTTATGATCCCCAATAATTTCCTCTGCATATGGAGCTAACCTTGATAGCAGAATGTTGGATAACATTTTGTACATATTTGGCAAAAGTGATATGCCTATATAATTACTACAATGTTTTATCACCCTTCTTAAAAATAGGTACAGTGAACGACTCCTTCCACTCGTCAGGCAGTTCCTCCTTATTCCAAATAGAATTAATACGTTTATGGATTTCAGAGCTCATTGTTCTACTCGCTGCTTTAATTCTGCTGGAATGTGACTAGGAATTTGGATGAATCTTTGAACTGTTTTCTGTATTTCACAAGTAGAAATTTTGTAGGTAACCCTGCAGTTTTGCAACTTTCATACAAAAGTAAAATTGGTGAAAGCAGAGTTACAGAGCTGCAGCAAAATTCTGTGAATACTCACATGTTGTCAGATGATTCAAAATACTGCCTGAATTGAAGTCAACATCATTCCTTATCTCAGAATAGTTTTGAATATGTGGTGTGCGTGATTCAAACTTTGTATTAGTTTGTTTTGAATTTGTCAGTTGAGTCGGAGGGTAAAAGCAGTTTAATTCAAAGTTTGAAGCTTAATATAAGTAGGGTCTAATGTTCTTAATTCATTAACTTCAAATTTGTATGGAAAAGACATGCAGAAGTGTGTGTTTTACTTTACTTCCATTTTCATGTATTACGATTTTGAGGCACTGTGTAGATCTGGTACATTACAAAATGTCTACTTTGAAGAAGGCAAAATAAGGACTTCTAACTTATATGGCTCTTGAAAGTATATTTGAGTTGAATGTATATAATATGTTGTATTTGATATGTGTGTCTGTGGTTGTCTGATTTATATGATTGACGTATTGACATGAATATGGATCTGTGAAATGCACATGTCTTTTTGACTTAGGTTTCGTAAAATAAAGTTTCTTATGAATATATTTTTCAGATGTCATGTAACTTATACTAAAAATGTAATAGTTACATAGATTGTTACATTTATATGCTAGCAATCATTCCTATACATGTCTCTAGTTTTAATTTTGGCCTAGAGAACAGTCCTCTTCAACTTTTTCAGTGACTTTCAGTGTCATTTGACGAATACTGTTCTAGTAGGCCTATCTTAACACATTGGCGACGGTCTACGGAGATTTCCGTACTTCGGTATCCAAGCGTAGGCGACGGGCCATGGAGATTTCCGTTTTTCCCTAGGGGTGGATGGACGAGGGGGTTGGTTTTGTTATGTGTTAGCGTTTGTTGTTATTCAACCATAATATATCATTGGAGAAAGTTTGTAGGGGTCCTTGAACTTATTTATCTCTCAAATGGTTTTTTACCAAACTGTCATAGTACTTAGGTTTTTTTATTGAATTTGAAAACTAATAAAATATTGAATTTTAGTGAGAATGGTAAGCGAGGCTACTACAGGTTACATATGTAAT
>Ga0123357_10009737_pt1 | contig 12145 bp, 4 predicted proteins | sample TergutEmb28metaG_FD_89873 | JGI IMG/M metagenome (GOLD analysis project Ga0123357, IMG submission 89873) | Embiratermes neotenicus P4 segment gut microbial communities from Petit-Saut dam, French Guiana - Emb289 P4 | ecosystem: Host-associated > Arthropoda: Insects > Digestive system > Gut ...
CCCCGTAGGTGAGCGCGCCGGTAAGTGATGTTGCGTCTGTGGGGGCCAACCCCCCCCCCCCCCCCCCAATGGTTGTGAAGTCATGTAGGCCTGGGATCGCAGCGTTTCTGGTTTTGCTATGTGATCTGTGTTTCCACTTGCAGTGCCTCTGTTTTTCCTGAATTATCGTGGTCTGTGCTTTGAATACCCCCTGGTTTTTCTACGTTGCGTTCAGATATAATTTGGGCAGCAACTATCAGTACGCCGTGACTGTGGTTTTACCCTTTCATATCTCATAACCTCTATCATCCCCTCAGAACACTCTTATTCCCAACAAACTGTCGGTCCAGAAACTCACGCAATAAAGGCTAACCTAGTTTAGTAACAGTAAATGTGAATGTAAAGGTCACCCTATAACAGGCCACAAAGGCCCAGAGGTGGAGTAGATGTATGGCTCTATTCTTTCTTTAACCTCGGCGCTAGATGGGGTGGGTAGTCAACGCCACGCCCCAGCATCTTTACCCCTGGAAAGACTAGGTACCCACTGTATAGGAGGTTGGGTGGGCCCCAGGGCCGGTCTGGACGGGTGCGGAAATTCTCGCCCGCGCCGGGATTCGATCCCCGGACCGCCCACCCAGTAGCGAATCGCTTTACCGACTGAGCTATCGCGGTTCGCAAACTTACTCTTGGAGCCACAAGACATGTTAAGGTTTAGAAATACACGTGAAAACGTAGACAGTTGGTATGCCTGTTTGTACGTGGTGTCAGCCCACTTAGACAGTTGGTATGTCTGTTTGTACGTGGTGTCAGTCCACTTAGACAGTTGGTGTGCCTGTTTGTACGTGGTGTCAGCCCACTTAGACAGTTGGTGTGCCTGTTTGTACTTGGTGTCAGCCCACTTAGACAGTTGGTATGCCTGTTTTTACGTGGTGTCAGCCCACTTAGACAGTTGGTATGCCTGTTTGTACGTGGTGTCAGCCCACTTAGACAGTTGGTGTGCCTGTTTATACTTGGTGTCAGCCCACTTAAACAGTTGGTATGCCTGTTTGTACGTGGTGTCAGCCCACTTAGACAGTTGGTGTGCCTGTTTGTACGTGGTGTCAGCCCACTCCAAGACATAATCTCAAACACAAAAACACCAAACAAATCAGTGGTGATAAAAGCCAAACTTTCAGCGGTATTCGAACCCTCTACCGCCCCACGTTGCCACTGTTTGGTTCAAAACTTTACACCCAATCCTGCCATTTCCTCACAGACGTACTGAACTACGCACTGTTTGAAGTTCAGAGGCTCTACTCCAGCATCTGAACAACACGGATTATGTAACAAGTTTGGTCCTTAAAAAAGGTCACTGATGTTTCCAATAATGCACTGTCTCCTTGTATTCACTTGGATTGGTGTGCAGTCAAACACAACAGGGTCACATAGGTGTATTTAATGACTATACTGAGCATTAAATACACCTATGTGACACAGTTGTGTTTGACTACACACCAGTCCAAGTGAACACACACACAACGGGGATGACACACGTCCTAGATCCTTGTATTCAGTTTCTACTCAAATAGCACTTTCCTAAACACTTCGAATTTCGGGAGTAACTGTTCAGACCTTAAAGGAAGAAAAAAAGAAACTGGTTTCTGTATTGTGACACAACTTCTGTAACATACTATACTTTCTGGTGTGATATAGAAAGTAACCCGCGTGTTATGTGGCGTGGAGGTGCAGAGCCAATGAAAATACCGAAATCTTTGATGTTGCAATGATAAGGCGGAGTAGCTCACAGCTAGACTGCATGCCCGGAGAGGGAATTCCCCTCATGTATGATTCAAAACCTTCATCACATTCAACATTATATTAAATATTTTTCCCCCTGTGGCGCTGCGGCCCAACGCGGGCCAGAGCCTCCTCATTCACGAGGTTTCTAGATCACACACAGTGACGTATCGCAGTCGGTAGGACTCCTCTGGACGAGTGATCAGCTCGACGCAGAGACCTCTAGCTGACAACGCACAACACTCACAACAGACAGACATCCATGCTCCTGCTGGGATTCGAACCCACAATCCCAGCAGGCCAGTGGCCGCAGACCTACGCCTTAGACCGCGCGGCCACTGGGACCGGCTTATATTAACTATTACTGGATCATATCTGGCTGCTGAGTTGCTCAGGCCGTAGGGTGACCACGCTACTGGTTAGATTTGCCGCTAGATCAAGAAGTTTATCTCCGCTTCGAAAGGTTTAGACCATCTCGGTGGCCCATGGGGTACCAGGAGTTCTTTCACGGGAATATAGCGACCGGAGCGTGAAGCTGATGTCACCTTCATATAGTGCCCGAGGTTAAGAATGTGTGGAGCCTCACCTCTAGCGCACTATATGCCCGTGTGCTGTGGGCAGGGACAAATTAACCCCTTTGTTGGTCCGTATTTCGAGTATGTTGATCCGTTTGATTACATATGCTTAAAGAATTTGTAACCTGTATATAGAGTGCCATCATGCACACCTTACCCTTGCCAATAAATTTATACAGATGTTTTCAAAATTGTACTGTGGCCGCGTAAAGCAGTTCGTCTGACCACATCTCGCTTCATCTACTGATACAAATTTTCTCCCTCAGCACATTTTCCTACGTTCCTTTCTACTCGCCTAGCCTTCCTGCACACAGCGATGATCTTAAATAGAAACAAGTGGTAACTTCGATTGACAAACGCTTTAGGCTGGTTATTATAAAACAGAAAAGGAGGGGGAAGTAACAACGTACAAGAAGGGGTAATCCTTGGGTGGCATCATGCTTGCCATCCATGGGAACTCTTTCCGGAACTTCACTATGAAAATTTATAGGCCTGCAAATATGGAAATGTAATCCGTTGATATATCAGCGTGCAATTGTAATCAGAATCGTTCAGTTCAGATGATTTTATCTGTTGAGGGAATTATTTCTGTACACACCAAACTATTTCTGCCTGTAAATAATTAGTCAAAATACTTAATTAGCACTACATAACGCGCCAGGATACGTCAGACAGTACAGTACGTGGCTACCGGAATGCATCTTGACTGCGTCTTAACGACAGCTGCTACCTGGCGTAACTACATTAAACTAATCGCACAATGACACACCAAGTGCACTGTATATAACGGAAACGCACTCTATAATATTCAGTGAGAACCAAATTTTGTGTGAGTTTGTGTGTGTGTGAGTGTGAATGTGTGTGTGTGAGTGTGAATGTGTGTGAGTGTGTGTGTGAGTGTGAATGTGTGTGTGTGTGAGTGTAAGCACTGAAATATTTGCTCTGAGACATTACATAGTGCCTTTAATCGGTTCAGACTTGTATTCAGAGCAACAAACTGATGATGACGCAGTAAACTATCGATATTTCTACAACATGTTTCGGCCTAATTGGCCATCGTCAAGTAGTAGTACAGCGCACACAAAATAGAAAATCGTTTCAGAAAAAAAGTCTCTTCTGTACGAATGTAAATAAAGCGATCTGATTTAAATTATTATTCCAAAAAGTGGGAAAATATTGAGATGACAACAGTTACAGCCTGCTGCGTGCGGAAGGAAGTCCGTGTTTTCGTTCTGGTGTATATTGTGAACAGCTCTGAGTTAAAAACACGTTAATTATAAAATATATGCGTGGATTCCGTCACAGATCTGTTGTAATGAGATGAGAGTGTTCGGTAGATTGGCGATGAAGTTTGTTATGCGACGTGCAGCGATCCAGGTTCGCGGCAGATTATTCGTGGATGCAGCTGGCGGTGTATTCTGTAATTGTTGTTCTGTATTTACTCTTTATTGCCCTTCTTATTATCAATCTTTTTCTTGGTTTCCCTCAGGTTTTTCGTGGTTTCCCTGTGCCTAAAAGCAAATGCTGAGATGGTTCCCAAGATTCCAAGTTGCCATTACATGCTTCTCATGTAGCCCTCCGGGCTTTAATTTAGTAGTAACCAATTTCATGTTTTGTTTACATGTAAAATAACCACTGCCACCGGGTGACAATCCAATTGCAGTAAATAATAATAAAATTATTATTATTATTATTTACTTATTTGCTTGTACGTACATTAAGTTTCAGCTTTCCTATGCTGTTATGGATTGGAAACCTTTTTTTTCTACATATATACTAGTTTAGGATACCTACACGTGCCGCTTATGTGTAGACTGCGGTAGGTGTAGTATATGTAGCGTGGTAGGTGTAGTATGTATGCTTCGGTAGGTGTAATATGTATACTGCAGTAGGTGTAGTATGTATACTGCAGTAGGTGTAGTATGCATACTGCAATAGGTGTAGTATGTATAATTCAGTAGATGTAGTATGTATACTGCAGTAGGTGCAGTAGGTGTAGTATTATACTGCAGTAGGTGTATTATGTATACTGCGGTAGGTGTATGTATACTGCAGTAGGTGTTGTGTGTATAATTTAGTAGATGTAGTATGTATACTGCAGTAGGTGTAGCATGTCACTCTTCTTAATCACAGGCCCCCTCCTGACGCAATATACTCTTGTCTGTACGCATTGCTGATACCAGATGAGGCCAGGTCAAAGGCCGAAATGTGTCGTAGAAATGTAGAGAAATTACTACGTGCTTATCAGTAGCGTTTTTCTGAACATACAAATCGAATCCAGCTATATAACACAAGGAGATGACCGGTCTGAAGTTCAAGCCGTTCCATCACAGGGCCCTCACAACACGCAGACAACAGGAAGGCGTATAAACACGTATTTCTTGCTTCTACACTCACGTGGATCAGAAGACCCACTGAAAGTTATATTTCCTAAGTTATGGTTTATGTTTATGGAGACATTAAATTAGGTATAACTCAGTACAAGTGTTTCGATTTGATTGGGTTTCGGCTTGTTTTGCTCACTAATTTACGAGGAAATGAGAAACCTGAAGAACAGGAAAGATAATTGAGAAAGACAGTTTATAAATATAGTGAGAGAGAGAGAGAGAGAGAGAGATGTGATTGTACGGTCCGTGCTGAGGCGAGTAGAGCCGGGTGTACGGGTGGGCGACCGGGGCTAATGGCCTCAGGTAAGCTTTTATAAAGATATCAGTGTAATCAAACTAATTATGCAGTAAATACTAGTCGCCGTTTGTCCGTATAATGAATACGAATGTGTCACAAATGAAGTTTACTTCTTGTAAATAAGATTTTAAATAGTACATTAGAGGATATTGGATGGTAGGATACAGAGTCGGATCGCAATCTTGTGGCATCTGTGTGTGCATGCAGCTTGCTTCGAGCGTGGGGTACAAGTGAACTGGGAGTAATAGCACGGATATGCCTGCTTGAGAGTCCTGTACTTCTGAAAACACGTGTTTGTGTTCTTACTTCAGTGTATACATTTCATTCAAATTGAATTCTTCTTCTGTCATTACTTTCCGCTGCACGTTCAAGCACTTTAGTACGGATAACTCTATCGCCTTCTCTGTTAAACAGTGCCACATTGTAATACACGAATTCTGTGAATAGGAATGGTTAAATCCAGTTAATATTGGACAGTCAGAAACATACCAGCTACCCGTAACTGCTCCTAATGAAGGAATACTGACTTCCCTCTAGTACCTCGTGCGGAGCGACTGAAGCCTGTTCTCTGCGCAGTGCCGTCAGTTTGCGATCGTACTCAATCCGTTGTCTTAAGCTTCCTGTGATGTTCATCTTGGAGTAGCATGGGGTGGTACAGAGACGTGTTAATGTTTATGGACTTTTGACAGTAATGGTGCTGTTTGACAGGATTCGTAAATTCTCATGTTGGTCAAAATACTTTATTCTCAGTGTCCATGTTTTTCTTTACGGATTGATCTTGTATAATGCGTGCTGCATGACCCCTATAGGTTGTCTCAGGGTTGATAAAAACACTGAAATTTATTGGAATATTACGTCATGTAGACTGGCGGTGACCGACGTTTCGGATGAGCAAAGTGCCACCGTGCTTAGGATCTTCTTAGAGTGCTTGGTCCTGAAGATGGAGACACTATGATCCTTCTTAAAGTCGGTTACAGTTTACCAGTCGGTACGGGGCAATAATCTATCATTTATGCACTACATGATTGGACGCAGGGGAATGGAGGTATGGTTTCACTCATTACTAACCCCGGCACTTGGTGTGGTCAGCAGTCAGCCGCATGCCGTAGCCGCCTTTACCCCAGGGACAGTGTCTCCGCTATACACTGAACAGAAAGCTGGGTGGGACCAATAGCGACATAAAACAGAACCTCAGCATGCAAGAAGGGAAACATAACAAAGTTCTAAAAGAGCATACTTTATATATATACAGCCAAAGAGAGGCGGGTCTTTAAGAAATGTATTTAAAAATGTGAATTTTGTCGCACTAGACGGTATGTTAAAACTGTGACCTAGGATAGACGCAATGTTTATTTCAGCCTTATGTCTTCCAGCTATTCTATTAATAATTTAATTAAATAATAGCTAATTAATTGTAAGATATGAAGTTATTCTGGCCTCTGTACTTTGGAATGTGATGCCATGTGTTTTGGTGTATCCTTTGTAACTTTTCAGCGAAATCTGTTACTCTAGTCTTCAGGGTAGAACAGCGATTTCTAACCTGAAGATAGAAGCAGCATTTTCCAGCGAAAAGTTGGTATCTACAGAACAGCAAGATGTCACGTCAAAGAAGACCGTAATGCTGAGTTACTTACTATAAATCATCTAGCTGATTGGTTCACTTTGTCTGCTAATCGCCCAGTTGTGCAGCTATCAGCGGACCGACATCGAGGTGTGTCAGTCTGTCTGTCTGTCTGTGTGGTGTTGCCAATAACTTGATGGACCGCGCTCACCTGCGCAACTTCACAACACGCCCTGGTCAATGACCCATCTCACAGCACCTCCTTCTCTCCTCTCTATGTCTATCCCCTTCTCTCACACCTGAACTTATGAGTAAGAGAGAGAACGGAATAAAAAAGAATGCGTGAAAAGAACAAAAAGTTCGCCGTATGACAATAAGGTTATAGTAACTGTTCCGCGTTCCTAATATAAGGGGACGCACTTTAATAATATACCGTGTTCTGTCATATTTGACGAGGGAGCTAATGGTCTGGTAACAAAATCTTCCAGATGCCTAACCTACGTTTACAACTAGGTGAGTAAATCCCATTCCGAAGGATATGCGGTTCTTTGTACATCGAATTTCCCTAATCTGAGTTTCACGTCATTTCCGGTAAAAAAAATATTCTTTTTATAAAGGCTTCGGTGATCTAGGGGTAGCGTGCTGGCCAAGTTTGCGGGTTCAAACCCGGCCGAAGCCGTCGGATTTTTAGGGCGAAAAAAATCCTCAGCACGCCTTCCTTCGGAGGGGAAGTAGAGCCGTCGGTCCCATGTCGTAGATTTGCGGCATGTAAATGATCCCTAAATTTACGTGGAAGTCGGAATTTAGGCAAAATTACTACAGGACATCTTTCTCGCCCACAGTTCTCTCGCGTCGTTGCGGACGGAGTCACCTGGCGGCTAAAGTGGGAACGTCTAAAGGCGGGGGAAAGCAATGACAAAATACCCCCAAGAACTTGCCCAGGATGCAATGTGCCAGAGCCATACCGGTCACATGACTGGGCTCTGATTCCTGCCAAGCCCGGCCTCCAAGGCTGAATACTAATGAATGAATGAATACATATAAACATTTGGTTTTATCAGTGCGGGCAATGAAATCAAGAAAGATAAGATAGTCTGGGCATGCGGCACGTACGGTGGAGAGGAGAGGTGTGTACAGAGTTTAGTAGGGGAACCTGAAGGAAGGAAACTGATTGGAAGATGTCAGAGCCGGTTGGAGGATAATATTGAAAAGGACCTTAAAGGGACAGGGTGGAAGGGGAGTTTTGTGGATTAATGTTGTTCAGGATAGGGAAAAGTGGTGTGATTTTATGAACGGGACAATGAACTGTTGGGTTGTGTAAATGATAGGGAATTTCTTGAGTAGCTAAACAACTAGCAGATTTTCAAGTTGTAGTCTGCTTAGAGGCGTTGTTGACTTGCCAATTGTGTTATAGTTTGTGTTCCTAATATTGAAGTGTTCCAAGTTTAGGCGTCAGTTGCAAATTGTGTCTACAGAGTCCAACAGGAGACGTAATTTGCGTGGGCGTGGTCATCAGAATTAATGAAACTCTGTAAGTTGCCGGTGGTACAAGAAAAGGCACAGAAATTCTGACGTCATGCTATGAACTGCCTTCAGACCGGTGTAACGGAACGCTGATTGTTTCTCACATTTCCCCCACATCTCACCTTCAGTACGCTAGAAACTTTATCTAGTATATGGAGTATTTGATCCGAAACCCAGCCGTAACTGCATAGCGAGCCTTCTCTGTCGTTTGTCAGAGCGAATGTCAATCTGCCCCCCACCGAACGCAATACATAAATTCACTACTTACTTCATTCTTTATCCTCCAGAATTAAGTCCTATGAGAACTTGTTGACGACTTCGTGACGTACATTCTTATTACCGGACTGACACACAGCAATTTTGATAGGCACTTCATAGAGATGTGAACGCGCTGAAACACTCCTTCTTCTGGGCGGTTTGGATATTATCGTTCTGGGAACTCAAGTCTTCTGACATGTGACAGTATTACGCTGGGTCGAACTTCACCGAAAATATTAATTTCGTACTGCGTCGTACGAGTTGGTGTTTGGAATAGAATGCAGGGTCAGTTTTGCATGGATAGGGTAAGCAAAGCAATCCCATTACAGGTCTGGACAGGCCCTGAGGGTTTCGGGTGTTTGAGGTTCCCAGATTTCAAGACAATCGGCATATGAAGGTGGTAAGGTTGTTAGCCCTACGCACCGGCTGCCTTTACCCCCAAGAAATATTTTTGGCACTCAAAAAACAACTGTCTTGTATCTTACTTTATTATGCTGACGACGACATGTTTCTGCCACTGTGGGCCATCTTCAGGTCACAAAAATGTGTATAGAGGAAAACTATACAAAGTGTGATCACAGTTTAGATGCATATTTTGAACTTTCAACGAGTTCTCGGTGTCGGTTGGATTTCGCTCAACATGTACAATCCAACCGACAACGTGATATTGTTGAAAGTTCAAAATATGCATCTAAACTGTGATCACACTTTGTATAGTTTTCCTCTATACACATTTTTGTGACCTGAAGATGAGCCCACAGTGGCCGAAACATGTCGTCGTCAGCATAATAAAGTAGGATACAAGACAGTTGTGTTTTGACGTACCCCACCCCTCCTTAATTGCTTATAACACAACTGGGATGATGCACCTAAAGATTCTGGTACACATTTCTGTTAGAGGCTGAGTCGACCCCCAGGGCCATAATGCAGCCGGAAGTAAAAAATTCCAGTGACACCATCGGGAATTTTTTTTTTTCGAACCCGTGACCTTCCAGCTTGCAGCGCAGTGCCTCAACCAACTGCGCCACCGCGTGTGCCCATTTCACGCAGTGTCGAGTATTATTTATTGTAACTTCGTGAAATTAACTTGGACGGATACTGCTGATGATGACGTGTCTGTAGACGTGGGACACTTTGCCAATTAACTTAGTCTCAAAGGACCGCAACATTTCGGATATACATCTGGTTCAGGCAGGAAAGAAAAGCGCAGAACTTAACTTGGCGGATTAAATTTACTCAGCAAAAATACTGTAAAAGTGGAATTTTGAACCGTGTGGTAGGAGGGCAGTCGGCGTGCAATTTGAGGTAAAATGCACGCATTTCTATGAGAAGTATGTTTGAGCTTAAGAGGGGGGAGGTAAAGGTGGAGCGGGGAAAATCACATAAAGAGGAGCTTCAGGTTATGACCTATATCTGTCACCAAATATTGTTCGGGCGATCAAATCAAGAAGAATAAGAATGACAGTAACCTGGCACTATGTGGAAAGGGAGAGGCGCATACAGGTTTTGGGTTGGGAGATATGATGGAAAGAGACCACTTCGGAGACCTAGGCTTAGATGGAAGTATAATGTTGAATTTGACCTTCAAAAACTTGGATGGGGATTCGTGGACTGGACTGCTCTGACTCAGGATAGGGACAGTTGGCGAGCGCTTGTGATTGCAGTAATGAACTTTCGGTTTCCACAAAATACGGATAATTTCTTGACAAGCTGAGGAACTGTAAGCTTCTCAGGAAGGACTATGCTCCATGGAGCTAGTTGTGCGGGCATTTCTACGAGGGACTAAGGATAAACGCAATGCTTGTCGCCCTTCAAAAGTCAACAGCGCTATAGCGCTGTTGTTCCCTTATTTATCATCATTTGAAACTTTCACGTTAGGCGCATCATCACTTGAGTCCACTCGCTGACTTTATTATGCTTTTCATTTCACGCACAATTAAACAGCCCACACGATGGCCAGTAGTTACGCGATGAAGGTTACGTGTCTGGATCATCTTGTCACCCCACAGTTTGCCTGATATCGGTGCAGCTCTAAGCTCTGCTGCTCTCCATCTACTGTACAACTTCGCTGTCATTTGCACCGCCACATAAATTCTTGATTGAAGTTCATCTCCAGTTTGAAACTCTTGTTGAGGGAAGGGAAGGGGAGGCGGGGGGTTAAAAACCAAGTGATCTTCACACCCCCTCAGTAATATTCTACCCAGTTTGACACGATCCAGTTTTTTTTTTTTGCAGTCTCAAATAATTTTCCCCCCATAGTCCGTGTACATCAATTATTATTTCTCTGCTTCCAGTTCACAGCATGTTTACTTTCTCTCTCTCTTTATGCATGTTTCTTCGTGTCTCTTTGTCTCTCTCTTGTCTCCTCTTTTACAAATCTCTCCCGTTTTGCCCCTCATTACGAGTGAAACTTGTACACAACTGGAGCGAATCGTTAAAAACCGATCTGAAGGTGGTAACTGCGTGCCGCAGAACGTCGCAGATCCTGCTGTTACTGCTGTTTGTAGCTCCAAGTTCTCGCACTGACGGTGTCTGTCCTTGCTGTATTTATGCCGAAGAGTGTTAACGAGGGCCATGATTTGCGTCGTGTTTTGTATTCATTTCACTTCTCCGGTACACTCTTTCTTCGGTGCAAGATATCAGCATTTAATGGACTAAAAGGCCAATATATTTTCGGTTGACGCAATTTTAAGGTAGGAGGTAATGCAGCCTTAGATTCTGGAGAAGTCTTATCAACGTAATGGATAACGTACACAGGATTTTACACATGAGGGTTAAATTTGCGTAAATGTAACTGAATAACTTCATGGAGCAGATTCCTTCTTGAGAAGCTAACTGTTCCTCGGCTGGTTACTGAATTACTCACATTTTACGGCACGCCACTGTTCGCAATAGCCCGCCACTTGTCTGTCTCATGAGACAGATCAGTCTACTCCAAACCTTTCCAAAATATTTCCTTAAGAGTTGTTTTAAGATCACCCTCTCATCTCCAAATAGATCATCAAATTTGTCTTTTTCCTTCAGGCTCCCTTAATTAAACCCTGCCATGTAATGTGTAACTGTGTCTATAAACTGCAATATGTAAAGCGAATTAGTAGAGCACTTTTAAATCGTGCAGACTAGCTGTATGAAAGGTACAATATTCTTCGAAACTGCTGTCATTTGTTTGTGTCCATTATGAGAAGTACAAATAAATACAATATACACGTAAATACATAAAATAATATAATATAAACAGCCAACTACATGCAACAGTAACAAATTTTATTGATAATTACAATCAGCTCAACATGTTTCGAGCGAAAATTTCGCCCATCCCCAGGAGCACTCGGTGCTTTATACCACAGTCTAGTGCTCCTGGGGATGGGCGAAATTATCGCTCGAAACATGTTGAGCTGATTGTAATTATCAATAAAATTTGTTATTGTTGCATCTAGTTGGCTGCTTATATTATTTTATTTTATGTATTTTCATGTATATTAACGGCTTCGGTGGTCTAGGGGTAGCGTGCTGGCCTTTAGTACCCAAGACTGCGGGTTCAAACCCGGCCGAAGCCGTCGGATTTTTAGGACCAAAAAATCCTCAGCACGCCTTCCTTCGGAGGGGAAGTAAAGCCGTCGGTCCCATGTTGTAGATTTGCGGCATGTAAAAGATCCCTAAATTTAGGTGGAAGTCGGAATTTAGGCAAAATTACTACCGGACATCTTTCTCGCCCACAGTTCCACCTTTCGCTGCTAGGATCTCTCGCGTAGTTGCGGACGGAGGCACCTGGCGGCTAAAGTGGGAA
>Ga0123357_10009738_pt1 | contig 12145 bp, 8 predicted proteins | sample TergutEmb28metaG_FD_89873 | JGI IMG/M metagenome (GOLD analysis project Ga0123357, IMG submission 89873) | Embiratermes neotenicus P4 segment gut microbial communities from Petit-Saut dam, French Guiana - Emb289 P4 | ecosystem: Host-associated > Arthropoda: Insects > Digestive system > Gut ...
AAACGTGCTTCGGCTACAGTACGAACGCTCCGGCCCGGTGATGCGCGGCCCATTCTTCTGGACCATGGTCGACGCTCATGCAGACTAATGTGACGAAGTCGGGAGGATCCCGACTTCGTCACTTATCGCCTCATATCACCAGCTCTTCCAGGTTGAGCACTCATTCCGGATGAGTAAACACGACCTGAAAGCAAGACCTGTTTTCCACCACCTCAAAGACTCCATACAGGCCCACCTGACCGTGGTATACGCCGCCCTAGCCATATCGCGTGTCGATACAAGACGCGACTGGTGTCACAATCAACCGATGGCGTCAAACACTAGCCCCCATCAGAACCGCTGTCATCAACATCAACGGCCACCAACTCACCATCCCACCAGCCATCCCAGACCACATCAAACCCCTACTGACCACAGACTAAAGCGGCGAAGTCGGGTCCCAGACACCCCACCTCAAGAGGCGCTCCGCCTGTTGCTGTAGTACGCTTTTTGGGGCCTGGCGCAATCGTGCCGTGGTAGGCTTCCGAAATGATATCTGGGGGTGACGCGACAATGTGGGACCATCCGGCCGAAACGGTGGCTTCTGCGCCGATAGCGGTCGGGTCGCAAAAGAAAGGAGCAAGAATATGCGGAGGCCAATCGCTTGCCTGACTTGCAAAGGTGACCTGTCGAGGCGAGGCGTGTAGCGATGGCGACACCAACGAGTCTTCTAAAACCTATGGGTGCCAAGATTGCGCGTTCTGTCCTTCGCCAATCAATGGCTGAAATCGCGTCTATTGGGCTAGTTGTCGTTTTGGGGCTCGTCGAGGCTTTGATGCACCTACCTTGGGCATCTGGGACGGGTTGGACTGGGGTCGGTGGATTTCTCCGACAGATGTCGCTCGGTGTTGTGGCAGCACTCGTAGTGAGCACAGCCTTTCGGTACTTATATCGGAAATATACCCGGAGGGATCTCACCAACATATTGATTGAGGATCTTTGGAAGGCCGAGCTAAGCAAGATGGGCACTGTCGTTGCCTTTGAACGGAAGTTGAAGGTGAAGATGCTTGCAGGTGGCACGGTGAATGTTCGGGTTGGCTTGGGTTGGTCAGGCGACGCGAATCTTCGAGATGCGCTGACGATAACGGTCGACGGGGAAGTGACCCCCATCGAGATGGCCTCGACCAAATCTCCAACGATCTATAATGTCGCTGTTCACAACGCCCACAAAGGGGAAAAACATATCATCACGATGCGAGCTGTCCTGAACGAACCAAAGGGGAATTACGAGAAGCACTTTCTTGTTGATAGTGCCGTGAACAGCTATAGCGTGTTTGCGAGGATAGGGTTCAAAGTGGAATGTGCCGACGATGCGATATTCAACCACGAGCGCGTGGAATTCTGCGAATGGACAGCTCAGAGTGACTACGTGCACGAGTTAAGGTCATCGATTCGCACGTATCCATACCGCAGGTTGGCGTCGAAGGACGGCCGCACTTTGGAACACTACTTCTTCCCAGAAGCCGGACATACTTACACGCTCGACTTTCCCTTTACCAGCCGGCAGATACAAGTCACATCACCTTAGGTATATGATAAAGACAACGAAAGGATGTACTCATGGATGACAAGCGTTAGAGCTTCCCTATTTCGCTTTACCAAGACCAGCCCGCCTGCAAGGCGGGCTGGTTCATTTTGCGAAGCTGTAGTACTTTCGGCTCCACCTCGTCCACGCTGGTCGTGGTGGCACGTGTCGAGGACTGACCGAGGCTAGTCATCTGGTTCTCTGATACCATGACTCTTTGTGGAAATCGACAGTCTTGCTGTGATACCGGCCCGGGGTGGTTCTGTTGGTATACCTCACAAGAATCTAAAGCGAGTCGGTGGTGTGCCGTTGATTGTGCGGGCGATAATTGCGGCGCAAGGTGCTGGAATCAGCCGTGTTGTGGTGACCACGGACGACCCCGAGATTGAAGCTGTCGCGCTGCGAAATGGAGCTGACGTTGTTCGCCGTCCGACTGTGTTGGCTACGGGCACGGCTTCATCAGAGGCGGCTGTGTTGCATGCGCTTGACGCGATCGCGGCCGGCGACAGGGACGCATGGGTTTCACCACACGAAGCCGCGCCGGCTGATTCCATGATTCCGCAGGTGGTTGTGTTCATGCAGGCCACGTCACCGTTTATTCGCTCCTGCGATGTAGCAGAGGCTGTTTCCCGGGTGCGCACGGGTGAAGCTGATTGCGTATTCTCGGCAGTACCCACGCACGCCTTTCAATGGGGGCTGGACGATGAACAGATAGTTCCGATTGGGCATTCTGGCAGTGAACGGAAGATGCGTCAAGAGTTGCCGCCACGGTGGCAGGAGACTGGCGGTTTTTATGTGATGAATCATGATGGGTTCCGTGCTGCCGGTCATCGTTTCTTTGGAAGGCTAGCGGTTCAAGAGGTGCCTGAGGAGACGCATTTCGAGATTGATACGCCAACCGATCTTCGTATTTGCGATGCTGTTGCGTCGGTGGTCACATCTTCTGACGAACAGCTTTCTGTCGACGCGATTGTTACAGACTTTGACGGTGTCCACACCGATGACCGCGTGATCATCGATTCCACCGGTGTCGAGCTTGTGGTTGTGAATCGGCGTGATGGATTGGGGGTCGCGCGTGTGAAAGCAGCCGGCAAGAAATTTTTGATCTTGTCCACGGAACGTAACCCCGTCGTTGCCGCTCGGGCAGCTAAGCTCGGCGTCGATGTGCTCCATGGTGTTGACAACAAGATGGCTGCTCTACAGGGTTGGTTGAAGGAGCAAGGAGTCGACGCTGATCGTGTTGCGTACCTGGGGAATGACGTGAATGACCTCGGGCCAATGCAGTTGGTGGGCTGGCCATGCGCGACGGCAGACGCAGATGATGCGGTTCGGTTTGCCGCGCGGGTGGTGCTTCAAGCGAACGGCGGCGACGGGGCCGTCCGGGAACTATGCGACCTTGTCATTGACGAAGCTGGAAACACTTAAGCACCGCTTGCCGATGCGTGGTAGCATATCAACGAAGTCGTTTTTGGCGGCAATCGCCATGCGCATCGAGGCGAAGGGAACTGCTCTTGACTGGATTAGGTGACATGCCAATTGGTGGCAACAATCCCGTATATATCGTCGGTGAAATCGGAATCAACCACAACGGTGACATTGAGATTGCGAAAGCGTTGATGGCTGCCGCAGCATCTGCCGGCATGGATGCCGTGAAGTTTCAGAAGCGGAACCCTGAGGCTTCCACTCCGAAATCGATGCGGGACAAACTGAGGGTAACTCCGTGGGGCGAAATGACCTACCTTGATTACCGATATCGCGTTGAGCTGGGGCGCGACGAGTACTTAGAAATTGCAGCCGAGGCGGCACGTCTTGGGATTGATTGGTTTGCATCACCATGGGACACCGACTCGGTCGATTTCCTGGAAGATCTTGATGTGAAGTGCTACAAGGTTGCATCCGCAAGCCTCACTGACACCAACTTGTTGCGGGCGATCACGGCAACGGGCAAACCGATTTTGATGTCAACGGGGATGTCCACGATTGATGACGTTGACGCAGCTGTCGGCATTACTGGTAAGGATCGATTGGCCTTGCTTCACACGACGTCTACGTACCCCATGCCACCTGAGGAAGCGCATTTGCTGAATATACCGATGCTTCGGCAGCGGTTTGGAGTCACTGTGGGGTATTCGGGGCATGAGACAGGTCTTCAGATTTCCCTCGCAGCCGTGGCGTTGGGCGCAAAGGTGGTTGAACGTCATATCACTCTTGACCGCGCGATGTGGGGGTCGGATCAGGCGGCATCACTGGAACCACCAGGCTTCCAGAAACTTGTCCGGGACATTCGGATTATCGAAAGCGCGCTTGGCACGGATGTGAAGGATGTTCGCCCCGGTGAGGAGGCAAAAATTGCCTCCTTGAGGGGTGCCTGAGTGCACTTGTTGATCAAAACCTCACGAAAACATACATCCGCAGCACTGCAATGTTAGAAAGGTAAGCATTTGTGAACACAAAGGGAACCGGGGGGTTGTTTGCGAGGCTACGTTTCAGCATTGAACAGTATGGCTTCCGTTTAAGCATCGTGCGAATGGTTGCCGCACTACTTCGCGTCAGTGATCGAGTGGCCACAAGCTACCGATGGGAGGCAAAGCTTGACCTCGAGCAGCATCCTGAGATGGGCAGTGTTGCGCGAGCCAAGAAGCCCGCCGTTCAGCCTGGCGCCGCAGCCAAGACTGATTGGGTGGCACGACGCGATTTGCCGGCGTTGGCCCATAAAGCTGACCTTTCGCATCAGTTTACGATGCTGCGTAGGTATTGGCGAGACACCGGCGATTCGGCAACGGTCGCAGAGACCATCCGCGGAATTACCGCATCACCTATTTTCGGGGGAGACATTGATGTCCGTGTAAATGTGATTGGTGCTGCGGCACTGGCTGACTTGGGCGCTTTCGATGAGGCAGACGCACATATGGCCGCGCTTTCGGCAAGTGACGCGCTTGACGAGGCTGCGTACCAGTTGCCTGTAGCGGCCTTTGCTTGTCAACGTGGCTACACCAACCCGCTGATTGAAAAGGCTGCAAGAGCGTGGGATGTTCTCAGAGAGAACGCTCATGGAATGCGGGTGACCGATTTACTGGTAGGCAAGACGATCGCTGTCGTTGGCAACGGCGATCTGCGAGGCCGTGGCTTTGCCGATGCGATCGACGCCCATGATGTTGTTGTGCGGTTCAACAATTACCCCAAGGGTTTTGAAGAGCATCTCGGAAGTCGAACGTCTGTCTGGTGTCGCGGAAGTCATAGCACAGTCATCGATCGGCCCGATATCGGGCAGTACGACCTTGTCGTATGGGGGCACGACTTTGAGTATGACTTCTTGGAGATGCACGAGCATTTGGCGCTGCTGAGTCGGGACACGGTTTGGTATCCAGAAAAAATTGCGATGATTCCGCACTCAATTCGGGCAAACCTGGTCAAGCAACTCGGGGGCCGAGTGCCCTCAACCGGGCTGCAACTCGTTGCATGGTTGAGCCAGATACGCGGTGGCTTAGCGGGTGTTGACCTTTACGGTTTCGGCGCGACAGATGCGTTGGTGGCAGGAGGTTCCGCAGGTCATTTCTACGATGCTCTGGGCGACTATTCAGCCCGTCATGGTGTGGACGCCGAAGCCGCCGCCTTCGCTTCTCTGCTCGGGTCTGGTGACTATTCAGATCCTGAGCCGCCCGTGCAGACTACAGACGCGCAACCGACAGTGTTCATGTGCGCCTACCGCCCCTTTGATCCGGCCACTGGTAAGACTGGCGGCCCTGCGGGCGTTCAACATACTATCCAAATGCTGTGTGGAGACAAGATCGATGGTACCGACGTTCGGTACCTGTACGAGGTTGACAAGGCACGATTGACGAAGGAACTCTCGTCCGAAAACAAGGGCCTTCGTGTCAAGGTGACAGATGTCACGGTCGGAGCCGAGGCAATTCGACGTAATGAGGAAATTCAGGCCCGAGTCAACAGTCGGCAGCCGTCCTTTTTCGTGTGTCACGATCTGGGTTCGGCCTACGGCGCACTGCAGCTTGGGCAGCCGTATGTGCTAGTCAACCACCTGCAAGGGACGATTATCGACGAGATGGAGTCGATTGGGCAGCACCCGACAGACCATGAGCGACATGTGGCGTCAGTGCTGGAAAACACCGTGCTGCTCGGAGCGCAAAGAGTGTACTTTCCAAGCGTTGGCGCTGCGGAAGCCTATCGGCACGAGGGTGACCCTGCCGTGATGGCGAAGGTAAGGTTCGCGGACCACGCCCTTTTCAATACTCTTGGCGATGGGGATGGGGATGTTGCCGAATCATCGTCTGTAGAGAGCGTGCTTCGCGGCCTCGGTATCGAGGGTCGAGATCTTGACCGCTGCGATGGTTTTGTCAGCATCTCTGACTACAACTTCGCCAAAGGACTGGATCGCATTCCGTCTCTGCTTGCAAGGTACCGCGACTTGACGGGCCGCTCGGTGGAGTGGATCGTTGCGGGTGGAGTTTCCAGCCGCGAGTTGTATGACAACCTTGCCCGAACCTGCCGCGGGCTTGGGGTGACGGCTCACCTTCTGCCGGGCCGGATACCGCACGACGATGCGATGGCTCTGTTGCAGTATGCGGACTATTACATCATGATGCAACGCCGATCGATCTTCGACCTAGGGACGCTTGAGGCGATGCGAAGCGAGTTGCCGCTGATCCTTTCGCCTGTGGGCGGTAATCTCGATTTGGATGTTCAGTCAAACGTCGAGTTCATTGATCCAGAGTTGCCTGGCAGTTGGGATGAGGCGCTTCAACGCATTCAGGCGCGAGATCGCAAGGCTTGGGGAAGGCTGAGCTCGATGATCTATGCGGCACGATTCTCGCCTGACGCGTTCGAAGCGCAATACGCCAAGATGATCTCAGATGAGTTGCAGGCATGTGGCCTGAAGAACGCGAGCGACGCGTAATGGTGCAAGATGGCCCGGTGCTGTATTACGCCAGCAAGAGCGTGTTTCTGTTGCGAATGCTTCTGCACCGGCTAACCTTGCCTGCATCGTGTGAAGTTACTCTATTGGTGTCAGACAGTCCGTCCTTCCGCGGGCTGGACTTTGACCAGTTGGTAAATGGTGGATTCTTCGTCGGCGTGGCGGAAGTACGCACTGATCAGTTGCACGATGCTGATCTCGTATTGACCGATATCCTGGGGTCAATTGCGCGGCCTTTGACAGGATCTTGGAATATCGCGCCGGACGTTTCGGTGATATCAGCGCACGAGTGGGACGTAGATTTTGAGCGAGTTTTGGCACGTTCCACGGTGACGTTCCGAACATTGGAAATCTCGCCGAACCAAGCAGTCGAAGTGGAATCTCGGGCGCGACAATGGATGACCTATTGGCACGGCAAGGAATACTTCAACAAAGCGCTTGACGATGACCTTATTTCGTTCTGCTCGTCCCATTCCGTGCCAATACTGGACGAAACGTCATCAGTGTCTCGTAGCCGGTTCGTTGGCGGACAATTTGAGACCTGGAGTTTTCGCGACAAGTTGAACGACCTAGATATGGAGCATCTAGGAACGCTACTCCGTTTCTACCGTTTCAATCAGCGGCTGAGCGATTTGTCAGGCAAACAAATCATCGTCAGACAGAGCAGCGGATTCGCCTTCTTTCCGCTGCATGAAGCGTGCAGTCGCAACCCTCTACTGGGTGTCACGTATGGCGCGCTGGTTGACGGTGACAAGCCGACTGATGCATGCCGCGCAGTCGTGTATTCCGATCAGCTTGCGCTGGACTACTTCGGTTATCCACGCTTGCAAACGTGGGTTAAAGGGCATCCTCGGGATCGTGTGCGGGAGAGTGATATCAAGGCAGGATCCTACGGGAGAGCCCGCGACATTGGTGCGCTCCCGCTTGAGCTGCTCCATCTGGTCATGGGTCGAGTTGCTGTGTCGTTCGCCCTCGGGATTGCATATGGATCAGCAGGCAATCAAGATGCCGCGGCTGTTTGCAACGATATGGTCGAACTCGGTCAAGGTTGGCACCGTAACCTATGGAAAGTGGACAGCCTTGTCGCCGCTGTTGCGTTTGTAGTGGGAAACTTGGGTGTCAACGAGGAGATTTGGGTGCGTGACGAACTTGTGCCTATCGTGAAGGCAGTTGGTAGGCGCAAGCTTTCGGTGGATGTGCATGTCCGTTCGATGTTCGAGGACACAGAGATCCCCAGTGACGCATTTGTGATACTGGATGATCCGCGTGCTCATGAGACAGAACGGCGCGTGACAGAAATACTTCATCGTCCAGAAGGCTTTCTGGGCGCAATAATTCTCGATCCTGGCAACGAGTGGCCCTTACCTGATGGGATGGACATGACACTCTGGGAGGCGAGACTGCTCAATAAACGTGGGTTACGCGGTGATAGCCTCCCGCCCAAGTCCGATGCGATCCATCTTGTCAGTGGCGCGCGATACGTCAGGGAGTTGTTTGCAGGGTGGGAATACTCCGTGAATTTAGGCCGCACGCGCGAACGGCTTTCTCTCGGCCATCGAAATGCAGGGGTCCGGCAAGCGATAGCCGACCGTGCGCGCGAGAACGCTCGGTTGGCCAAACTGGAGGATCAAGGCAGGATAATTGACAGTCTCGACAAGTTCCGCAGGGACGTCGCGCACTTTGGCCTTCAAAGCATTGCGATGATGGAGACCCCTGTCGCCAAGCGCCGCGAAGGTGCCCTATCGTTCAGGGCTGATCTATTCGGATTGGCGCTCCGGAGCCAGGACGACTTTAACGATTGGCTTAAAGTGATGGCCCATGCCCCGAAGACCGTCGTCACCTGCATCGCGGTGAGAGACACGATCGGCTCTTACCTTTCCGAAGACCTCCAGCGAGGTCTAGAGCGTATCGGAGTGACCGCGTGCCTTATGCCGCCGAACCTTTGGCGTGGGTATGTCGCGGTACTTAGCGACCGGACAGCAATATTCGAACAGTACGCCTATAGGTCTGACGAGGCACCCGTAACGTGGGATGGAGCGGTACGAAGCGTCCAAATCCACCTCGAAAGTGCGTCGTGGCGACACGGTGACCGTGCCATTTGCATGATCGATGGACGCGACTATGCAGTCAACCATAGAGGACTGAACTTTTTGGTGTTGAACAGTAATGCCAGTTCGATTTTGGATTGTGTGGCCTTCGACACATATCTGCCTGGAACGCGTGGCTTTCGTCTTGACAGTGCTGTACGAGGAGCACCGTGACGGAGTCGGCCATTCCAGATTTCCACCTGTTTGTGGAAGACGACCAATATTGGCGTGAAGTCATTTCAATCGACAGAACATTGCCAGCCGCCCTCCCTCTCAACGTGTATACAGCTGAGAATGCCATCATACTTCCCCTAAAACCGTCATCGGATAGATTCCATAACTGGGACGGTGGAGTCGTAGACCGCGATGGCAAGTTCATCGCTGGCCACATAGTTGATACCCGCCACGACCACCGTCAGAATATTGTGCGGGGATATCCAGTGCCTTCCGATATTGATTTTGTCGCTGAACCAGTGATTTTTGGGGGAGGCCGCGACGCACGCCATTTCGGTCATTTTCTACTTGAGGAACTCTCTAGACTGTGGTATTACGTTGAGAACCGTGAGTTGAATTACAAGGTTGCTTTCATCAATAACGGATTGAACTTTGACCACCCAAGCGTCGCGCTTCTGACTCAACTTGGACTCGACCGCGATAACATGCTGTTCATTGAACGGCCCACTCAATTCCAGACGGTGATTGTCCCGGACCAATCGATGTACATTTACAGTGGCGAAATTGATCGTGAACACGGACTTTCGGTTTTCGATGCGCTCCGCGACAGTGTTAAACCCGGAGGCGCCGACCGAATCTATCTGACCAGAACAATGCTGCCACCAGGCAAGAATTTCCGCGACGTTAATGAGAATATGTTGGAGGATTTCTTTCGGAAACAAGGCTATCAAATAGTCGCGCCTGAAACCCATCCTCTTCCACAACAAATATCGTTACTATCCGGGGCCAAGGAAGTTGTTTGCACAGTCGGCACACTATCCCATCTTCTTCTGTTCTGCCATAACGGCATTGAGCACACGGCGATCCTTCGCGACAAGCGCAGTCCGGTAGAGATTCAATGGGAAATCAATCGATTGCGCGGAGTTGTGACAAATGTGGTCGACTGCCTACTCGAGTTTCTTCCGTCCTCCCATACTGGCGGCGTACACTTCTTCACGACGACGCCACAGTGGTCACGATTTGTTTCAGAACACTTTGGCGTTTCAACCCCCGCGGCTCCAACAAGCCGCGATGTTGTTGAGTACATCCGAAACTGGACCGAAATGCTTGAAATGATTCCTGATACTGAATTGCGGCGAGTTCCACCATGGACGGTCGCCGATCTCGCCTCCGCCATGAGCAACAGCATCCTGGGCCGCCCACTGAACGCGGAAGCGCAGAAGCGACTAACCAGCCATTTCCGCGTAGGTTATGCCGATGCTGATGAGACACCAGCACCACCTGGATTCCTCAGGGATCGTAACCAGGAAACCATGCGTGACTGACCACTGCGCTATCGATGAACAATGTGGCGCGTCACTTCGGGCATTGGGGTATGCTAATTTCATTGAATCTGCGGGATGATCGGTTTTAGGCAGACGTGATTGCGATCCGGATAGAAAAGGGGGTTCGTCATGAGTGATGAACTTGCGGTTGTCGTATCATGTGACGCGAAGATTGTCCACTACTTGCCTGTGTTGCAAGCATCGCTGTACAAGAATCATCCCCATAATGCAGTTACTGTGTATGTTCTCCATATGGGACTATCAGAGGTTGATTTGGCTCCAGTCATATCCGTTGCTGCCCGATTTGGACAACGTATCGAGCCGATTCGTGTTGACCCTGGCGATGCAGGATTTGATCGTACCCGTACCGGAAGTTGGCCAGTTGAGGCGTTTCTTCACTTCTTCGCTTACAAATATCTACCGGTTGAGTTAGATCGGGCGATGTATTTGGATATTGATACGCTGTGCGACGGCGATCTTCGTCAATGGTATTCCGCAGAGTTTGACGATTGCTTCTACATCGCATGCACCGCGCTAAAGGACCAATTCCGGCGCCCGCAGGGGAACCAAGATGACTACATTTTCTGGGAACGGAGCGATATTGATCTCGACATTGCCAGGCGTGGTGTCTACGTTAATTCTGGTGTCTTGCTCATGAATCTGAAGAAGATGCGCCAGGCTAATTTCGCTCACCTTGTTTATCAGGCGGATGAGGAGATCGTCGCGAAGCTCGGGATGTACATTAAAGTGAAGGGCAAAGAACGTTATTATATGGCCGATCAAGGCCTGCTGAATTATGGGTTTCTGGGTTGGACCAAGGTCTATGTCGGACACGACATCAATGCACGGAGTGCCGAGTATCTGGTAAAGGGGGTTCGCCTATTTCACTTCATAACCCATATGAAGCCTTGGTCCATTCAGTTGTCCTACGCCGATGTAGGCAAATACTTTGATTCGGAACTTGGATTCATTTCAGCCAACAATGTATTCGCAAATGAACTCTGGTGGTCGTGCGCACGTGAGCTGCCAGAGTCAGCCGATCTGGTTGACGGAGCCCGTGCGGGGCGGATTAGGCTGGACGCGATACAAGAACTCCATCACGCAGAAACTCGGCTGAGGCAGTATCTTGATGTCTCTGACTCGCTTCTGAAGCAGGCACCCCGAGATCGCGTGGAGGTTGTGGGAGGGAGCTGGAATGCTGAATGCGTATATGATGCAAATGTGTGGAATCGTGACCGTACGCCAGGGGAGGGAAGACCGCTGGATCTCTGCTTGACCTCAGCGTCCCGGGAATCATGGGTATTGCTGCCAGTTGATCTCCGGGCCATGCGGGGCAAGCGTTGTCGGTTCACCCTGAAATTGAGATTCAGTGACTTCGGGCAAAAACGTGTGCATGTATATCTGACCGATTCTCATGACCGCACCAAGCACTTGATTCCCGGCGGTACTCTCCCATCTAATGAGCCAGCCATGATAACAGGTGAGCTTCAAATTGACCGTGACTACCTGGCAGTAGCGTGGAGTAGCTCGAACTTCGACGTCGGGGAGCACATACTGTTTGATTATCTGGCCATCGACGCTATTGGAGAGCGTGAAGATTCGTCAGACCTAGTGTAGATGTTATGTCAGAAGGTTGTGCCGGTCGAGTCGGCGCACAAAGTAGCAGGCGGCAGTCGGCGCAGTCAAGGCGGGATTCTTCGAAATCGCAGCGCATCACCCGACCGTCCGCACGTCCGTCTTACAAGCAAATACATCCGGATCGGTTGGACTGATTGGCGTCCGGTTTGGGGGCTCTTCTTACTTGCGGTGGGGGTAGGTGGGTTTGAAGGCTCCGGCGGCGAGGAGCATTCGGAGTCGGTAGTTGGTGAAGTTGGTGAATCCTCGAGCGATTCGGCGGTGTAACTCGATGACGCCGTTGATGGCTTCGACGCCGCCGTTTGATGGCTCTTCTTACTTGCGGTGGGGGTGGGGGTGCCCGTGTGACACGCTGATGGCGGCTGGGTGAGGTGTTTTGGGGCCGGGATCCTCAAGAATCGATGGTGATTCAAACCGTTCGAGACGAGGA
>Ga0123357_10009739_pt1 | contig 12144 bp, 5 predicted proteins | sample TergutEmb28metaG_FD_89873 | JGI IMG/M metagenome (GOLD analysis project Ga0123357, IMG submission 89873) | Embiratermes neotenicus P4 segment gut microbial communities from Petit-Saut dam, French Guiana - Emb289 P4 | ecosystem: Host-associated > Arthropoda: Insects > Digestive system > Gut ...
ACATGCTTCTCATGTAGCCCTCCCGACTTAAATTTAGTAGTAACCAATTTCATGTTTTGTTTACATGTAAAATAACCACTGCCACCGGGTAGCAACCCAATTGCAGTAAATAAATATTATTATATTAACATCATCAGCTTAAACCAGAAGCTGATGTGTTAATTTAAAGCCATCCCGATTTACCTGAATACTAATAGTGTACTCTAAAGCAAAGTTGAAAAGCAGTGGTGATAGAGCATCTCCTTGTTTGAAACCATTCCTAATAGCAAACATGACAGACAAATTTTTGCTTACCCGGACTCTGCTATATGTTTCAGTCAGGCACAGTTATATTAGCCTTACCAGTTTCATGGGGATATACTCACTGAGAATATACAAGACCTCCCTCCAAACTGAAGCATAAGCTTTATTGAAGTCTATAAAGAGTTGATGTACTGCTTTGTTGTATTCCCATTTTTTCTCAAGTATTTGACTAATGCAGAATATATGATCAGTAGGTGACCTGTTGTGTCAAAATCCACCTTGATTACCCCCAATAATTTCCTCTGCAAATGGAGTTAACCTTGACAGCAGGAGGTTGGATAAAATGTTGTCATAGTTGGCAAAAGTGATAATGCGTGTACAATTACTACAATTTGTTTTATCGCCCTTCTTATAAATAGGTACAGTGATCAACTTCCACTCGTCAGGCAATTCCTCCTTATTCCAAATAGAAATAATAAGTTTATGGATCTCATAGCAAATTGTTCTACACCCTGCCTTAATCAAAGTCATTGATGCCCCTGTACAATTCCTTAATATTTTTGATCTTACTGTTAGCTCCAAGTATATCAAATTTAGCTTTCAGATATGCCTTCTTTTTGTTCCTGAAATGTCTGCTAGCTTTGTATATTACATTGTTCGGATTATCTACATTGCTTTGACTTGGATCTTATACCCACTGCATTTTAGCCTGCTTCCTTTGATCTAAAAAACCTAAACATTCTTCATCAAACCATGGTTTATGGTGCTTCAATTCGTGCAGACCTAGACTCTTTAGCTGAGGTGTTGATGTTCTCCCAAGCCCTATTTATGTCCTCGTCATCACTTAAGTTCTCCAAAGCTGCACACCCGTTTGTATTCTCCACTGATCTGATATTGTTTCCTAACTTCCAACTCATTTAGCTTCTTGAGATTAAATCTTTCCCCATCAAACTTCTGTGCTACTTGTTTACTAACTGCCAATTTTTCCCGAACTTCTGCAACCACCAGTTAGTGATCAGTTTCACAATCAGCTCCCCTGAAACTTCATACATCCAGTATACGCGAATGATATCTCCTGTCTATCAATATGTGATCAATCTGGCTGTGAGTCTTGCCATCAGGAGAGGCTTAGGTATACTTATGAATGTTTCAATTTGGGAACATCGTGCTCTTAACAACCAGATTTTTTTATGTGGCAATGTTTACTATTCTAACACCATTATCATTACTATCCTGATGTAGGCTGTCATTCCCAATTGTCAGTTTGAAAATATTCTCTCTCCCCACTTTTGCATTAGTATCTCCTAATAGAATTTTCATCTGGTACTTTGGAAAATGATAAAAACCCTGCTCTTATTCCTCATAAAAGCTGTCTTTTGAATAATCACTTTTCTCTTCACTTGGTTCATGCACATTCAGAACAATATTACACCAGCAACCTTTCAAAACTATGTTTGACACCCTATCGCTAACAAACTCTACTCTCTTAACTGCTGATGCTATTCTGTGGTGTACAAAATCCTTGTTCTCAATTGATGATTTTCATTTCTTTTCCATAGAAAAAATTATAATCCCCTGCTCTTACTGTGCCCCCTTTGTCCCACCTAATCTCCTGCACACCCACTAAACCTAACTGATATCTTGCTAATGCCTTGGCTGCTGCTGTAAGTGAGCCTGCCCTATCCAGGTTCCTAACATTCCACATACCAAATCTCATGTCCATTTTTCATTGCTTAGGTTGTACCAAAGTATCGGTCCAGGTCTGAGGTAAGAGTTCGTGTTTCATAACAAAGGAAGTTTTTATGGTGAGGAGTTGTCAACACCTCACCCAACCACCCAGCTGGAGGACCACCCCTTGTCAGCTGTCTGCAACTGCTTATTCAATATATTCACAGCTACCTTCTACATTGGAGGTCGTTCTTCCATCTGCAACCTGAGGACGCGCCATGCCGTGGTGACAGGGATCCACTTATCATGGCTTTACATTGCTTATGTCTCTGTTTTATTTTAGTGTTCCATGTCCTACTCCACTCTGCCACATCAGATTTTGTGTGCACATGTGTGCTTGTGTACACATGCATGTGTGCTTGTGTACACATGCATGTGTGCATGTGCGTGCTTGTGAAAGGTACCGTTTGTGTTGGTTGTTCACTTAAATTCAGGAGATTGTATTGCAGCCATTTTATCTGCTTTTGTTTTGACTCCTCATCATTGTCTTGTAGAAACTAGTGATTTGAATAGCTGTGATTGTTGTTCCCACTGGTGAAATTAGATCATGCTTATTTTTAATGTAGTTACTCCTTGCTGAAGGGAGGATTCAGTAGAACCTGCCCTTGACTATTTCCCTTCTGTTACTTGTATAAAAAGTATGTTCCTTTGGAATTGTTCTGCTAGCTTAGCTGCTGCATTGTGCTTTAGCAATAATGTCTTCTGTTTAGTAAGTATAGTTGATGTGGAATAAAGAGTGCAGTAGACTGCCTGTAGGGAAAATGTATACATCCATAGTTTGAGTGCTTGTGATTTTATTATGTATTTGAGTTAAAAAATAATGAAAGAGTTAAATTAGTTAATTGTTTTGTACAAAAGGTATGAATAGAAATGGGCATATAATATACTCATAAGATTTATGGGTTTCACAGCAGCAAGTACAATCTTCTGTGATGCAACACATGTAGTTGAACAGAGGCGCCAGTCAACCAGACTATACAGTGTTATATTTCAGAAGAGAGGAAAAGTTGTGTAATATCTTTTTTTAGAGATCTTGAAAACATGGTTATGATCATTTGAATTGGGACAAATGCTAATTACCATACCCCCTTTTACTGCAACAGGTTACAGGTGTGTGTTATAAATATTGCAACAGAACAGTGGCATGTTTACCTCATTTTCACTGTCTCTAAAACTGTTAATCACATTTTGACACATGGAGATTTTATTGATATGACACTAGTGCCTTTTTAAAACTATAGAGTCTAAGCTTTAAAATTATATATTTTTATGTTCTAATCGAGAGATCGTGGATTGTCCAAACTGGCTGTTGGTCCACTTCAGCCTCCTATCCAATGGCTGCCAGGGGCTCTTCACCAGAGTGTAAAGTGGCCAAAGGGTGAAGCTAACCACTCACCTCCATCTGTTGCCCAAGATTAAGACGAGCTGTAGCCCCACACTTCCATACATCTTTGTGGCATATTGCTTAGTTAAGAACAGGGACTTCTTTCACAAGTGTATTTACTATGCACAGAATAACTGAATTAATTCTGATTTAAAACAACAAAGTTTTACATGGTCAGTGCAATAGACATGGTAATTTGTAATGAAATCCAGCTGCAGTCCAGCTTGGTTTTAAGTGATTATTTTGTGTCTTAAATGAATGTTGTTCTGAGGAGTATGTTATGCTTAACAGTGAGGAATTAATTGGTACCACAGAATGCCTGACTTCATATACAAGGTGTCACATAAACCAATGTTATTATAACCAGTATGACTAATTGGTTGTGTGGTAATAAGTATACATTATACAATTTCATAGTATATTCACCTACAAGTTTTAGCTTTTTGTAGCCATCTTCCAGTGGAAATATGATGTATTGTTTTTGTTACATTGCCACTGTTACTTAATGCTTTGAGGACATTTGAAACTTCGTTCATACAAATGATACCTGCACTTTGCATGGATGCATGTGTTGGAAATTCTACTCAATAATTGTTGCTCCACTGATCCTTTGCATGAAATCAGATATCTCATCATTAATTGAAGCCTAGGTTAATATGTAAAATTATGTAATTACATATTTAGACTAGAAAATGTTTTTCTGTCACACAGATTTCAGTGTTACAACAACAAGCTTTACACTCTGCTAATATACATGGCTACAGAAAAGTAGCCATTAGCATTCTGCTAGTTTGCACATGTGCTTCTGTATGGCAGCTGTTTTTGGTGCATTTACAGTGAACACATGTAAGATTGAACCTGTTAATTTCATTGTTTGTTTGTCCTTGCCCACTGGTATGATCTGAAGAATCATTGAATGGATGTTGATTTCACTAATAATGGTTGACACCTTCACTTGTTGGGTAAAACTGCCCAACAATGATGAACACTGAAGATCTATATACATTTCTGTCCTGATTTTGAGCATAACTCACCAAATACTTACCATAGGTGAAAATGTTGCAAACAAAAGTTGTAGAGGAAATTGATACATTTTGTGCCACACTTTTCCCTAAGTCTTATGGTTTCTGAGGAGCTTAAAATTCCATGAACATACCATTATTATTATTATTATTATTATTATTATTATTCTGTTTGTGCATTACAGAACCTATTTTGAGTAAGTTAATAATATAACTGATTAATACCAATCAGCATGCACTTCCAGAACTTTTATTAAGTCTGACTGTTCCCATGTTCTTTGAACACCACTGTCGTTTGTGAGTAAATATGACATTTTTCAAAGCTGTGGAATTGCATTAGATCATTTTATATGTTAGAATACTGACATGAATAAAAGTTAAAAAGTACACACTCTGACTCATGAATACTTTAACTGCACCACTTTTCATGTTACATGTTGTGACATAAGGTCCAATACAGGTGGCACGACTTATGGCATGAGCTATATAATTGTGATCATAAACACCTGAGAACAGACTGGAAGATGGCCCACAAGCATACACAGGAACATCTTCTCCACCGTGTGTTTCTGCACTAAGATATAAAGGGGAAAAGTGGCGGTAGAAAGTTCCATTTCTTTGTAAAGATGCATTCTTCAGATTTATCCAGATTTCTTGTGAGTCAGAATTATATAGTCTGTGAAAGGTATATCCTGGCCCATTGGCATATGTTAAAGTTTCATATGTCTCATTGCCATTATCAGTTATTCCTAAAATATCTTGCCCACGATCAGGGTAACCATTTATGGTGAGTGAGTGTGAATGATCTGCAGTGACAATGATGAGTGTCTGTTTTCTATCTGTTACTGACACAGCTGCTGCAATGGCTTCATCAAATTCTAATGTCTCTTCAAGTGCAAGTTGTGCGTAATTATCATGATGAGCTTGATCAATTCGACCTCCTTCCACCATAAGTACAAAACCATTTGGGTTTTTGGATAGCATTTTAATAGCTTTAACAGTCATATTGACAATTGAGGGTTGGTCAGAAGATTTTTTCTGATCCCCAGCATAGGATAAATGATCAGGACCAAACAGTCCTAGTAAGTACTCTGTTTTCACAGGATCTACATCATTCAGTTCTTTTCTTGTTGTGATAAGCAAGCTTTTGCTCCTATTTTTTATCCATTCCTGGGCAAGGTTTCTTCCATCAGTACGGTCACACCCCCCATAATTTGACCCATTTACACCTTTCAGACCAAGTTGATTGGCCCCACCACCCAAGATCACCTTGAATTTCTGACCTGGGTCATCTGTGACCAGTTGAAGAGCTATGTCTGTCACACATGTTCTGTAAGTATGTGGAATTTGATTGTTGCATTCCCAATATCTACTGTTAGTGTGTGCATATAACGCTGCAGGAGTAGCGTGTGTTATGCGTGTTGTTGTGACAAACCCCGTGTCTTTGCCTGCATCCTGTGCCCATGTCATGATAGATGAAACAGAACTTTCCTTATTTGTAGACGAATCGCACACATTGTACTTTGCTCTGGCATCTAGTCCTACAAGCAAATAATTAGTTTTCACACCAGTAAACAGTGCTGTGGCTGAAGCTGCTGAATCAGTGACTTGCTTGTCAACAGCATAAGTTTTGGCAAGACCTATAGTTGGGAATCTTTCAAAACTCAGGAAACCAGTTTCACCTGATTCCCCCTTTTTCTGGCCCTTGTAAATACGGGCAGCAGTTATAGTTGACATGCCCATGCCATCCCCTACAAAGATGATTATATTTTTTGCCTTTTGGTGTTCCTGCTGCTCTTTTAAGATTTCTGTCAGGTGTGCCTCTCCAGCTTTCATCCAGTAGTCAGCATACTCGTGTCTGTTGCTGCTAACTCCAAGTGCAAATAGTTCCAGAAGTAAAAAGATGGCTTGAAAATTTATACTCATTTCAGCACATTTCCTGTAAATGAATAATAGTTGATTTAATAATTACAGGATAAAGAGATAAATACAGCTGCCAAATCCATGAACCATTCTAAAATTGTACGGATATGAAATGTAGGCACACATTTTTCATAAAGGCATCATCAAGACTGAATGTTTTTTGTGTGGTTCCTCCCATTCATCCAGATCAGTTGTAATAATGCACACTGTAATGTCAAATATAAGAGATGTATAATCATGTCTAATTTGTTTATAAAATTATATATATATATATATATATATGTCCATTTTCAGGTAAACATACAGGGAGGGTGGAGAGTAAATGCCTATTCAGTAAAGTGTTCCAAATGAAGGTATTCGTTACTGGACAACTAATCCAGCTGTGTTGGGAAAATATGCTACAGAAGATGTAAGAAGAGTTTTGTGGGCTTGAAATTGTAATACCGTATATTCTCGAATCTAATCTGCACTAGTTTTTGCCGATTTCTTAAACGAAAAAAAAAAAAAAGTTAGTTCGCGGTTCGAATCCCCACCTTTGCTACAACCGCCCCTTGCCTACAAGACATACTGATTGAATAATATTGGATGTTACCGATACTTTAACCGTTGTCCGACCAACGCGCCGTGTGTGAAGTGGCCATTTAACTGCAAGCGGTACAAACGCACCACAGCTGATTAGCGCTGCGGCCATTTAAATGCTTCGTACATTCATGTAGAGGCATAGAATTATAGCCCCACAAGTTAACTCCACATTATATAATGGTTTGTGGCCAGATTCACGCTCCGGTCACTTTACCCAATTATGTACATATGCACCTTCGCATTAATTTTTGCCGATTACTTAAACGAAATAAAAAGTTAGTTCGTGAATCTAATCCACACGCGATTCTAATCCGTATCTGATTTTTAGCCCTCTGAAACTGTAAAAGGGATGAGGATTAGATTCGAGAATATACGGTATATGCATTTGTTGGTGTGTTACTTAAATACTATTTCGTCATTCCGAACTAAACATGGAGTAAGCCTAACCAATGAGTTGAAACTCCGTGAGGGCACTGCGTTCTTTATCCTTTAGCAATAGAGGCAGAAGGTTATTTAAACAGGTGGAAAAAGACGAGTGTATCGAAATTTCGGCAAATATTTGTGGCTGGGCTGTTCACAGCTTCTCTACATACAGTGTTATCATCACATCTAAACTTCCCAAACGCCCACAAATATTTCATGCCTCAAATTGAGACCTGTCCCCATACAGGAGGTAGGCCGGGTAGCTCAGTCAGTATAGCGACTGACTACAGGCTGGACGGTCCGGGATCAAATCCCGGTGGGGAGGAGATTTTCCGTCCGTCCAGACCGGCCCCGGGGCCCACCCAGCCTCCTGTAAAATGGGCACCGGGCCTTTCCCGGGGGTAAAGTGCGGCCAGAGCGTGCTGCTGACCACTCACCCCTTTCTAGTGCCGCGGTCATGGAAGAGTAGAGCTATACCTCTACCCACCCTCTGGGCCATACCGGGCCTGTAACAGGAAACTTTACCTTACCCCATAGAGGAGTGTGTTCAAATCACTCTGATGTCGAACAATCAGGTTGATTGGTAACAACGCTACAAATAAAATGGATGCATCCATCTCAATGCTCTGTATACCGTGCATGATGTTTATATTACCTTTCACTGACCAACGCTTATGCACCATCCTACGCATACAAAATTAATTATAGCTCACACGCGTTTCGGTGTTCCTTGACACCATCTTCAGGGAGCCCTGTTTAATAGCAACTTCTTCGAAACGCATAAAATAATTTCTTCAAAGCTCATCAAATTGTGTGCTTCGAAGAACTTCCAGCTAAACAGGGCTCCCTGAAGCCTTTGTCAAAGAACACCGAAACCGGTTGGTTTTATAATTAATATGTGGTGTAGTATACATAGGATGGTGCATTAGACGTGATATGATGCACCCATATTGGGGGTAGAACGCATTCCCCTATCCCGAACATGGGTGCATCAAATTCCTCTGAACCTCAGTGCCATGTGCCATCACCCTAGAACAGTTTATGAAATCCCAGAGGAGGGGTGGAAGTACTGTAGCTTTACTCTTTCTTCAACGTCAGTCCTGGGGGGGGGGGGTGGTGAACTCCACGCTCCGGTCGCTTTGCCTCCAGGAATTAGGCAGTACCCCTTGTGCAGAAGGCAGGATGGGGAGCAGGGCCGGTGTGAAAGGGTTGGGAAAATTTCGCCCCCACCGGCATTCGATACCCGGACCGTCCAGCCTGTAGAAAGTCGTTATACCGACTGAGCTATCCCAGCCCACACTATGTGCCATGACATTTTAAAACGATGTAATCTTTATCAGTTGGTTCGTTCGAAATTCTAAAGTAGGTAGGCCTCACTAAGAAGAGCAAATACTATGCACGAGCTACGGCAATCGTTCGGCCTTATTCTCTCCTCTCGTTTTACAGGCACAAACGTACGGCAGCAGTGGAAGTTACCTGTACTGCTTTTGGTATTGCAGTTTCAACCTCGTTAGAGAAGCTGCCTTTAGGCCTAACTACCAGCCCCACCCCTCCTAGCGATTTATCTTGTTACAAAGTTTCATTTTCACCGTGTTAATGTTGAATGAAATCGTAATTCTGAATTTTACCTCAAGGTCTACAACCCGTAAATATGGATCGATGTAAAAGTGATCTGTTGGAACAGCAGCAGAAATTAGGAACTGTCAAATATTCTGGTTGCAATTTCGACATTCTTTATGTGAACATTATTTACAGTTTTGCAGCCTCCGTCGAAAGAACAAATGTTGCTTGAACTCGACTGTACGCAGGTCCCTGACGCGTTTCCATTATAGATTAGGATATTAAAACACGCATGCAACTTACAGCTTAGTGCGGTTATAAACCTGTACACAGAAAATACACCAGCAGTCCATAACACATCATGCAATCGGCTTCTCTTCAAAACAGTTCTTTATTTTTCGTATTTCCTTTCTTCTCTTTAATTTGCTTGCTTCTTTCCTCGTCTTTCTTTTGTAATGAATGTTTTTGCTGTTTGTATGGACACCCGAATGTTAGCAATACATTTCAGTTTTAGAGTGAATCATGTCTGATTTTCCTCAACATTACAGGAGATGAACTTAAAGTTTTCATTGGGCTAATGATCCGCTGAATTTATTACGAATATAGACCGCAATAAATAAACTCCTTTATGATATAACGAAGCAATCGAATCAAAGGATATAACGAAGCAACTGAATCATTGGTCCATGGTCTTACCTGGCCAATAAATAATCTGTTATTTACTGAATAAAGAATATTGAGAATAACACTTGGTAAAACTTGTTAAAATTATCTCGTTGTGTCCAAAAAGCTTAGTCCCTAGTACCATCAGGGATTTACCTAAGAAAATTAACAATATAAACAAGGCCCTGACGAAAGCTACACAGTTTAAGACAAAATTTTGATCACGTTGTATATCGAGTTGTATTGTTGAAGGATATTACAGAAATATTGACATACAAATGAACACTGTGTTGCCTGCTATAAAATTATCGATTAACCTTTATGCGGCTTTAAGCGTAAATCGCCTTCAACTTCCTATACATACTAGCTCCCATAGAAAGAATTTGTATTAACATAAACCACGTTCTAAGGCACATTTAGACTAATGTTATCAAAATGACTGTCTAAACTTCTATGACAATGGATGAAACTGCCTGCCACTTTTATGTTGAAAAATACCTAATAAGTGAGTCATCGATGTATTTTTTTGATACATCACACTTCCCCGTCTACAGCAGGGATACCGACGCCCTTAGTTTATCTGTGGTCATTAAAGGCAGTCTGTTATCGCGAGATTATAAGGCGGAAGTTTGAACCCGCTGCTGAATGCGGTCTTTGGATTAAATACGTTTTCTTTTGTAGTAAGTAATAACTTCTATCATCATACTTACTAGTATTACTGGGAAAACTGACAGGTACAAGACCATCTGCAAGATCCAGGCTTATAAGCGGGAATAATATTAAAACGGGCCTTGAATTAATAGGTTTTAAAATGTAGTTTGGACTATCGTTCTTAAAGATGGGTTCAGTAGGGCAATATTTTAAAAACAACACTGAACCTGAGAGTTCCAAACAAGAAGGCATATTCCTACACTATCTCAGATCTCAGGTACTATCAGCGCACCAAACACAACTCCGTTCCATGAAGTTCTTTGTTTCCTCCCTTATTATGGTAGTTCGCATATTGTTTTGATCAAGTACAACCTTCAAACATAAGGGAAATGAAGAAGTGTGTTTCGTTCCAGCAAGGAATTTTCTTTTTTGCTTAAACCGTTTCAATGTTGTGTTTTAACCCTGAAGCAATTGTGTCTACAATGACCAGGTTTGAACAATAGAAATTCCCCCTCAAAGACGACGACATAAGGTTTGTGTGAACTTCAAATTTGTCCGTGTGTGTGTTTGTGTGTGTGTGTTTGTGTGTGTGTGTGTGTGTGTGTGTGTGTGTCGTCTGTATGAGATGGGTAGACCGCTGAAGGAAGATCCAGATAAAAAAAACAGGATCCTCTTCTTCACAGAAGGCTGCTCTTGTATATTCAATTATACTCCACTTGTGTCCAATTACAAGCTATTATAATATGAATTTGGTGCAGTTCGAATCAAAGGCAGCGAACGGCACTGCGGTTTTATACAGAAGAATTATCGTTGGAACCAATTTCTCTATTCAATTTTCCAGTTTCGAACATCAGCTGACATATATTACAGCCAAGATCATCATCTAATGAGCAAATTACCAAATTGCCTGCGAAGTGTTACGACCCACAGTGTAGTTACCTTAAATAAAATTGTTCGCCTATATTTTTGTTGCACAGTCAAAATATCTGAGCACAAGGAAACCATAAATTTTGTGCAGTAGAGTCTGCCAAGTCTACTGTTGGCACAATAAGCAGGACAGAGAGGGCAGACGGGTTTATAAACACACCAAGTGTCATGACGCATTCTTCCACAGTACGAGACGTTAAATTCTCCTGGGAATTATGTACGTCTGTACCTGCCTTCAGAACACTGTTACAGAGCGAAATAGACCGATGTCATGAAAGTGCACAAAGACTTGTTTGCCTTCTAACATCCCCTTGACCATCGCGGTATTTACATTCGTGAAAACACTGTGATTGGCAAGACCAAGATGTTATCAAAAATAGGGGAGTAAGTTAAAGAGGAAACATGCAACAAGATTATCCACCATTATCACCAGGAATAGGGGAAAATTGTTTCGGGTGTCTTTAGCCATCTACTTTCAAAACCTTTAGTTACGAGCGGAACACAACTATATTTATATACGACAAATCAGCGACTTTGGACGCATAAATCCCAATTTTTGGGGGACAAAATTACGAGTAGTTACAAGTGGAAAGTCACAGATTTTTGGAATCCGACGCGGGCGAAAATTTGTTAAAGAGATACTGACAGTTTTTTTTGTGGTAAAGGTGGAATAACAGAATTACATTGTGTTAATTTCTTATGAAACTTTTGATTTTTACAAAAAGAAATTACAGGCGAAGTGAAAATGAGAATCAGTCTTCTTCTACTGTGACACACACACACACACACACACATACACATACACACCCACACCCCCTCACACACACACACACACATACAAACACCCACATACACACACACCACACCCACACACCCACACACACACACACACACACCCACACACACACACACACACCCCACACACACACACACACACCCACCCACACCCACACACACACATTCCACACACACATATACACACACATGCACACTCACACACACTCACACACACCCACACACACACACCACACACACACA
>Ga0123357_10009740_pt1 | contig 12143 bp, 8 predicted proteins | sample TergutEmb28metaG_FD_89873 | JGI IMG/M metagenome (GOLD analysis project Ga0123357, IMG submission 89873) | Embiratermes neotenicus P4 segment gut microbial communities from Petit-Saut dam, French Guiana - Emb289 P4 | ecosystem: Host-associated > Arthropoda: Insects > Digestive system > Gut ...
AAGTAATATGAACTTCATAATTTACTATAATTTAAATTTTCTTACTCTTTCTAACTTTGCCACAAACATGGGCTTGGGTAAACTTAAAATTCCTTACCTTAAATTCAGTTCATCATACTTGTTTGTAACTACATGGACCATGGATGGTGGACATAATAACATAACATGGCTCTCGAAAAACTGACATATGGGCATGCTAGGCAACTGAGAAGCTTCTGTGTGTTTTAAACACATCATGCAACACCATATAGTAGCACTGTATTATCTTCTTAAATCACCCATGGTAATTCTACAATTCTTCTTTCCCCACCTTCAAACACAGTACTTTAAAACAGCAGCAAGTTCCAAAACTTAAAAATCATTACACTATACACTAGAACATTATTATCCTAATTTCAAATAAGCTTTAATTTGTATGTTGCCATGTAACATTCACAGTTCCCTTTTCATTATGGCAGTGGAAAAAATCTGTATCTATGTGGTGGAGCTTGAAGTAAATTTTGTGGGCTGGATAATGGATGTCTTGCGGACGGGCACAGTCTCTGGTGTTGGAATTGCATCACCAGTTGCATATCCCAGGACAGCTGGAGCTTGGCGTGCCTTGGCAGCAGACTTTTGTTTGGCCATTTGATAATCACCAGAGTCAAAGTACTTTTGCTGTCAACATAGAAAAAAGTCATTACCTATATGAAAATAAGAAAGAAATATTTGTTCATATCCTGTTTTATACTTCATACCTATTCATAATGCATTTCATAACTGAAAAATATAATCATACTATCATACCATTTCCCATGGTTTCTGTTAAGAAGAGTTTGTTACTACACATTTCACATTTTTTATAATACATTTACCTCAAGGTAAGCACCTGAAAGTTTCCAGTTAAGTTAATATTCAAATACAAGGTTGGACACAATTTCTAGCATCTGCAGTCTGTTCATAACGATTTGTTAACATTTAAACAATGTACATTTACAAATGCAAATGCATGTAAAAAAACCACAAAATTCATTTTACATACTTAGGCAGCAAAATTTACTGCACTTTTAAGACATGCTACATAACCTCTGCTTTTTTTTCTCCCCCACAGAATGCCACTTTATTCATAAGTTTATCTTTTTCAGTTTACAAACCATGTGCTCAAATTTAAATACTAATGCAGTCACTAAAGGTTAATGACTTGTGACATAACTGAATATGCCCTTGTGTGACCTTTAGTAAAGTACACATTATTACTGTCAATATGACTGAAAAGTCTGCACAACAGTCTAAGAACTGATACTGCTGGCCTTCAACAAATCTGTAAAGGGGCCTCCTCCAGCTCCCCCCCCCCCCCCCCCCCCAAAAAAAAAAAACTATCAAATTCAGTCCAGCTATGATAATCACAGAGCTAAAAGCAAATCCTTTTAATTATCTGCAAATATGTAAGGCTCATAGAAAAGTTTAGTGAGCATAAACTGTGAGGTTTAATTCTTGTCTTTAAATTTCGTTTTAAAGATTTTTGCTCCAATAACTATTTATTGAGTTAGGCACAAGCTATGGTTGAGATGCAAGCAGAAATGCACACACGTAAAGTCTACAGCATTTTTATCCAATTTCAACCATGACTGGAACTGACCGAATATGTTTACAGTTTGAAAAATCTGTTTAAAAACAGGTACTCATACTAAGTCACTGACAGACAACTTCTAAATCAGCTCTAATTTTTACTTTGTCAAAAACATGTACATCCGAAATTATGTTCAGGTTTGCAACATGGCTTACATAGGAAGAAAGATTCACAATCCAAAATCTCCAAACAACATGAAAACACACAAAAATGAAAGAATTTTCGGAAATATTAATTTCTGCTTACAAACAAAGCTGAACTCCAGTAAAACAAAATGGACGATTTTCAAAATACGCTCCTTCTGAGTATTCCTTGCTGGTCTCAGTGTTCAAATTTCATGAACAAATGTACTGTTGTCAGAGATGTCAATGGTACAGATGCTAAACTTATGTTTAGGTGCCAGCACTATGTAGAAATCAGAAACTGAACCATAATGGAAGGCAAACTTTAAATCACTAAATATCTGGTAAATTAAAAGGTAAAATTATAACAGCTGAATTACCCGATTTGCAAGTCTTTTCTGGAGAAAAACAGAGTGGCCACTCATAGGCCTTCCTGCCATTGGAAATTTGGCTTTCAGTTTAGCTTCTTCCAGTTTTTCTATATCTGTTGTAGAAATCTGGAATATCAAAATTATTTTCTACAGATCATTTCACTTCTGACTGGGAAATTCCTAGGAAAAAAGTGGACAGGACTGGAAGTAGATACTTATGACAATTTATTTGGCACAAACATAATATCATAAATAAAAACACAGGCAAAAACATATATGTTAGGAAGGGGATTTTGCCAGGATAGGAGGAAAACGAACATGCTACAAAGGGGATCTGCCCAGGAACACACACCACGACATATTATAATACAAGGAGAGCCAATAGATTTATTCGTGTGAAAGTAAAAATATATGGAAATGAAAGTGACACATTAAAATCACACAAATTTGGAACTGATTATATCTGGTGAATATTTTCCGTGACTCTATTCAAGACATTTTGATTTTCAGTTTGCCATCACATGTAAAGAGGAATGAAACATGCAAAAAACTACAATTTCATTTTCTGTTGTATAGGCATGAAACCTGCCCTCTCACCCTCAGGTAAGAGATAGACTGAGGGTGTCTGACAATGGGGCATGGAGAAGACTTTTTGGTCTAACAGACAGAAATAATTGGAAGATGAAAAAACAGCATGATGATCTTCATAATTCAATCCCTTCACTAAATATTATTAGGTGGGAATGGGGGTTTAGTCAGGCCCTATTCACATCAAGATATCACAGTTACTAATGACTAGCTTATCTTCATAAATGTTTTCATTATGCGTTTCTCAACATCTGAGAATCAGTCATGATTTAACTCTAACTCAGGGTAATCTGGTAGAGGTGAAATTGCTCCACTTCACTTTACTTAATCTGGATTTGCCAAGAACTTCCAAAAATAAACTGTAGCATGACTACTTTCAGAGAGCTCCCAAAGCAGTCACTAACATGAACACCTGCACTTCAAGAGTCCAGCACATAAACTACATGAACTTCAGAGTCATCCAAACTAGGGGTCTGCTTGTCAGAAATCAAACTGGAATAAATTTTTATGTAAAAAATGAACTTTTAAAATGTTTCCCCAATATGGAGACCAGCTAGGTCACCATGTGTTTCATTTTAAATATATGACAAGTACAAAGGCACCAATTAAAATAACACTAACCCTCCGATACACCAGCACAATAAAGCAAAATACAAACATATGCTGATCCAGTCACATGACATTATATAACGAACACATTTAAAAGCAGGTGATGAATGAACATGTTGTACGGATTATTCCATCAGTACTTGTAACGTAAGTGTGCAGTTATATTGGCAACTTTTACTCGCATAAATACTATGTGTACACTCACATCTTCTTGTGTATTTTCCTGATCATTCTCACTTTCGGTTGTCTGAGTTCCATCACCAGGTGTTGTATTTTCCTCTTGTTCAGACATTGCTTTCAGATCAGTTCACAGCCCTGTGGATGAAAAACATGTTTTAAATTTTTCGTACGAACTAGAAAATACAAGCACGCAGAAACCTAAATTCCTACTTTCGTAGTAAGACCGCTGCTTGGCACACTTGGCAGGTTTGTCAAAAACCATATGGATTGTAAATTCGAAGTGTAACAAATTACAACCATGAAAATCAATATAATAGTGCTATAACTAGAAACATGTGCACGGCAGAGATAAAAACAAAAACCCCATGCACCTTCTGATACACAGCCTAATATAAAATTACTCATTCAGACATGTATGACAAACTTCAAGTCACTATTCCGTAACCAAGCTCAAAGATTAACAGCAATACCCTGATCCATGTACTATACCAACAACTGGCGCCCAAGCGTGATCCCCGGAATCGAAACAAGATAATCAGTGCTCCAGCCTGTCGTCATACGGAGCTTCGTAACCCATAAGTGTGATCCGTGCCTTAGCGATGTGACATGTTAGAACAATTATATGCATACGTAGCTTCGTTAATGCTTTAATAGAAAATTCTCCAACTTATAAAATGTATGATAACAACATCATGTGCAGTAGTGTTTGCAACGTTTACGATTAAAATCGTGGTATTAACTGTTCACGCAGTAGTTGGTGGTAATGGGAGGTTATGCGCAGCTTGCGTGGGAGTTCGAGCGCTAGTACAAACGAGTGAGGGAACCGGTGTCGTTATCATTGAATGGTGCGTAAAGCTGAAATGGCGGGATTTTCACAGCCTGTAAGTGTCTTTGTCCATTTACATCAAGCATAGAGTTTAAACAGTAAAATAGTTAGTACGTTGTGGTAAGCTGTCATGGTTTAATACAGAGCCCCTTATCCTGACATTATTTGTTGCGGTGTAGGACTAAACCAGGTAACATTAATTAGACGATTACCCAGATGATTCCTGTCCTCTACATGTTAGGTCTTATCGTGCATTAATCAGGAGGAGTGATCTGAACAGTGTAAAAAGTTAAATGCTCTTTTACATACTTTATTGTTTCACAGGTTATTTATACGGTAAAATGTAGCCATTGATTTGACACTGGTTTTCCAGTCTAATGGTTTGCGACTCTATAATCAAGTAAAGGTACTAAACTGTTTTGTTCACAAAAGATGTAAAGATAAAGAGTACCGCGAAACATGAATATAACCCAATAATGCGTAATAGTGTATGCACGGACTATCGCGGTACCAAATATTGTGTTGGATTGTTACATACCACTGTAGGATTAGAAGTTGAGTATAGCAGTATTTATGTCCTGACATTATTATAACATGAACAGTATTAAACACTTTAATGCATACTAGTGTATCCACCAACTTTCGTAGTTGTGTTGTTACGTTGTACAGTAGGTTTAAGAATTCAGTTTCACAATATTTTTGTAATGACACAAATGCTATGATATAATAAACACTTTAGCTATACTGAAATAATGTTAAAAAGGTATGTAATATTGCATTAATCTTGCTGTTCATCTTGTATCTTTCCAAGTCGATGTTTTTAATTGTATCTGTGAACTTGCAAAGTCTGTCAGTGTTTTATGCTTTCCCTTTCTTGTGAACATGTAATCTGGCAGGAAAAGTGTATTTTTCTGTTTGGAGTTTGTTTTCATATGTTTCCGTGTTGATTCTGTAGCATTTCTATGCACTCTTTTTGTCTGTTTGACAAACATTTAATGAATTAAAGACAGCTCAGCAGTTGCTCTTGTGAAACCTTGGCGAAACCAGTCTTTGATAGTTTGTTCTCCCAACACCCTTTGTTGTTTTATATTATGTCCTCTGTTGTATACTGTCTTTTCCCAAATGTTTTCCTGTAGTTAATCCATTCCACATGGCAAAATATCAGGAAAAACCTTTAATTCAGCACCTTATTCAGATTACCATAAAAGTAAGGTTTTTAAGGTTCTTATTATTTTGCCATTATTAATAAAAAAGTTCTGTTTGATAATACATAACATAGAAATTGAACTTTAGCTTTTTGTAGTTACAGGATGTCCCCCTCGAGGCCAAATGGCATATCATACAACCTTTACTTTCACCTGGAGGTACTAGAAGTTAATTTTAATTATTCCATTTTCAACTCATGATTTCACTGTTTTATGTGGAACCTGTCTCTGTTCATAACAGTTTAATGATTTTGACATATTTTATCTTATGAGAATTGTAAAGTTGAAGTCTCAAGTACAGTGAATAAGTATAGTTTACATGATGTCTTTATTTGGTACTCTGATGTCACTTGATGATGGCTTATTTTACTTAAGCCAAAACATATTGTGCATCAAACTTATATAATAATATAACATTAAACTTAATTTAGATTGTGGCCTTTACTATTTACTTTTTATGACATTAGTATTGTAGGCCTCATATAGGAGTTGGTGAACTTTTCATAGTAAGTGCCCACCCAATATAAAGTAAATTGGCAAGGAAAGAGAACTAGGAGAGTTGCATGATTGTTCCTACTAGTCACTTTTAATTCAAATGGTATTAATTTAGAATGTTAAAGACAAACTTTGAAGTAGCTCACACAGTTCACCTAACATTGTTAGGATAGTAAAATCCAGGAGGCATCAGTAGGCCAGAGGTGGGGAAGATAAATGTATGCAAAATTTTGGTGGGGAAACCCTTTGTTGAATGTCCACTTGGAAGTTGAAGTAGACAGTGGAGGATAACAATAAGAGGGATTTTAGGCAAGTAGGTTATGAAGATGCAATTGGGAGAGCGTAGTCATTATAGCAACTTGCTATGGGCTGGATGCCGTCCAGACCAGCTCTGATGCCCACTCAGCCTCCTGTACAATGAGCACCAGGTCTTTCCCAGAGCCAAAGCAGCCACATCATGGTGCTGATCTCCCACTGTTTTCTAGGACCGGGTTGCAGAAGGGTTGGAGCTATACCTCCACCTCCCCATCGTGCCTGCTCAGGCATGTCATGGGCTGACCTTTTAGGTTATGAAGTTGAGATGTTGATGGAACTGGCATGGGATTGTGTTCAGTGATGAATAGCAGTGTTGAAATGTTGGGCTTTGCTAGCAGAGTGTGTCCTTATGTTGCAACTATATTTACTATTTTCTGGAAAATTTTAAAGTTTCAAGCCAAGAACTAATGAGAATTACAAACTACAGCTTCAGGAACTCCAGTACACTGTAATCATGTATTTTATCATGTTTACCATTTATTCATACATCATATACTGCTATGTATGGGCTGCGCATTGCAAGAAATCTGGTGTTAGTGGGTGCACCTTTCTGTCCTCTGCACTCTCCAATTTTATATTTTGACTCAAATACTATATATCTGCTACACCACCATGCTTATTACAGAATATGGTATGTATTTTATTCATGCCTATTCCTAAAACACAATTAAGCTCGGCTTAAAAACATGCAGCCAAACCTAATCTTCTAAGTGAATTCAGAAATCTTGGATGAATAGAAAGTATATCCCAATATGAGAACTTATGTTTTTGAGACCCACAACGCTTCTGGGAGAGGCTGGGAACAATTGCAGACATCCTGTATCCAAGGAAGGATACTTCTTGGGCATGGAAAACACACTTGGATGGGTTCAGAATGATAGTGTAGGATTTGAGTTGGGTAAAGAGGGTATGGAGGAGTTGGTTGTGCTCTTGGGGAGAACAACTGAAGACAATGATGTTGTCCAAATTGAAGAAACGGAAGTCCAGGACTTTCACAAACCTGTTACAAAGTTTTGGAAGGTTGGGTGGCATTCCTTAAGCCAAAGGACATGAAAGGGAATTCCAAGAGGCCAAAAGGGATGGTGATTGCAGACTGTTGGTGTCCGTTAGTTTGGGCAAGACCCAAGCTATCTGCAGGCAATAAACTTGTGTTGGATTCCATATTCTAAATGTAAATTCATCTTCTGATTGGCTGCCTGAGCCAAGAATTCATCAGAGTGGTATACGTCTGATGCATTGTGTCTCATACACCATTTAACCCTTATCCTGCTAACATGGAGAATAGGGTGAACTCCTAATAATGCCAGCAAATGGCAGATGGGATTTAACTGGGCATTTAAAGGGTTCATACCAGAGTTCACAAGTATGCACTGATCTAACCATATGGGCCTGGTGGGGTGAGCACTGAATTCAAGAGGTCCTCACCAGGCTTCAAACTAAACATGGCATGGGCTGTACAAGCACACTACATTTAATTACATATTTTGTTTTTTTCCTCCTGCTTTTCCTATAATGTCATAACTTCACATGTTACAATTGCACTGTTTATGGGCTTTTTCCAGAATTTAACCCCTGGAACAGCAAGAGTTTGCTGTGCTGGTAAATTCTAATGCTTTTCTTGAAGTTTGATTTGGACCTTCACATGCTATTGTGAAAAGAAGCAGTTTTCAAGTGTAAACAAACATTCGTATAGGGAATACCATGATGGATCTGTGTCTAACAAGTCTGTATGAATGAGTCTATGTAAATGTGATTTTGTTATGACTGTGTAGGATGACCAATATGAGAGAATTTAGCCAGTATATGTTGTTTTACATGCCTTTTACAGCAACCTGTAGAACTGAAAACATTGGTATACTAAAAGAGACAATGTTATTATGCCCCTTATAACAGTATATTTTGAAACTTTAATGCAAATGAATACTGTAAATAGCTTTCAGAGCCATCTTTCCATTTCAGCCTCTGCACTGAAAGAAAAGGGAAATAGAACATGTTAATTCATATGGGTGGTGCCACTGGAAGTAAAGTTCTATGGAATATATAGCATTTGGACAAAGCTGAATGGGCCATAGCTCCCAAGCACACTCACCAGATCTTTTTATATAATACACTGAGAAAGTTATTTATTGGCATGTCAAGGCAAGCTCACCAAATCTGTTTATATGATACACTGGGAAAGGTTATTGATTGATATGTCAATAGAAAGTATAAGTTTCTTTGAATCATTCTAATAAGATGTTAGTAATGCAGTAATTTTTCTATAGGTAACATTTCTATTATTTTGATTTTTGTTTTCCAATTTTCATTTAGAATAGTTAACAGATTTATGTGAATATAGTAGAGCAGGATGTAAAAATTTTAAACTATAAACAGTATTTATAGTCTCAGTTCCATGCTAAATCTTCTTAGGTATATATATATGTCATAATGAATCAATAAATGCCAGATAAATGTACCATGGAATAACATATGAAAAATATGTTAGTCCAACATGGGGCAACCACTTCTAGTATTTCTATAGTATTGTGTTTGTGATTTTTATTTTAGTTCATCCGTATGTATGGACAACAAACCATTAAAGTAGACGAAAGTAACAGGAGCTGTGATAATGATGTTCACCAGGTTATGAATGTCCTGACACAAATGCAAGAAGAATATAAATCTTCAGGTAAGGTACTTGGAATACTAATTATTAGGAATTTTCAATAATGTCATATTGCCTTTGATATTATTCCCAATCACCTTGTGGATTCAGCCACTTACAACTTCAAATTACCAATGTTATTCTTGACAACAGAGTGCTGAATTATGTCAAAGGCGAACAAACTACTGGCTTCAGTTTTCAAATGAAAATGTCTGTAATGTCTCCATTTATAGTAACAGTTGACAATTAATTTTCTATATGTTTCAAGCTTGGAGTCATGCTGTTTGCCAAGAAAAATTTGTCCACATATTTTGAATATGAGAGACTGTGATAAGTCTGTTATTTTATAGTAGAATGTTGTAAAATTTCAGTGCTTGTTCTGAAGGCAGGAATTCATGAAACTGGTAATCGGCAGTACTGCACATGATGGACATTAAAGGAATCTTGTTTGCATTCCTTTCTATTTCTTTCATTCTTTCACCTTATCCCCCAGTGGATTATTTTGAAACTTGCTATGTCAATATGGCTTATATCATTTTCAGTCCTGGGGACAACAGCCTTGTTCCTACATGGGTTATATTTGACAAACTGTCACTTGTGGATACTTACTATATTGTGGTAGTGGTGCAATTGTACATATATTGGCCACTTGTCTGTTTCCCACTGCTGGTGCCAGTGTTCATTTACTTACCAACTTGAAGCTAGTTGCATTTCCGTAACTCTTTAATATGTGACAAGCAGACACCTGTGTGTGGACATTTGGTATAATTCAGTACATCAAGTGATAAGGGTATTTTACTGTTGTGTTTTTCTTTTTAAGCATGGAAGGTAATTTGGAAAACTGAATGTTCATATTAAGTGACATCAGAATTTTTGCATTTATGTGAACAAGAGCCTTTCAATCGGAATCCAAAAAAAGGCTTACACAAAAATTGAAATGCAGTAGCTGATGCTTATAAAAAAAATCTGAAGGGTTAGTATAAAGTGTTCAGTGAAAGAGGTGAGAAGAAAAATGAATCACAACAGCGTTTTTTCCACTTTTAAGCAAGCTGAATGTCAACATGTTGAGACACTGTGTCTCTTAGAAAAAAAGAAAAATGTGTAAATTGTGCAATGTTAAGTAAACAAAATATACAGAGGTGTAAAACTGCTTACTAAAAAATTACACAAAACAGTGCATGGAAATGGTTCCAATTATCAAAATTGATAATGTTTAAAGTTGAAATAATAAAAGTGTCAGAAAGCAATTTACTGAGTCTGACTTTTATGCATTTGCTTAAATTTTATTCTAAAAAAATTCATAGCTCATCACCACATACGTGGTACTAGCAATGATCTGTTTACTATCCAGTTCCAACTGACCAAAATGCAAGAGCTTTTGGGACTGCCTCGCATACTGTAGCAAGTATATGATTTGTCAGAATGCCATCAAACTGACCAGGCAAGCACCTGGCAGATTATACCTGATTACAAATGTTTGCCAGATAAACCAGCTGTGGAAGCACCTCATTAGGTTCACATAGTCTTAAGACAACACAAGCTCAGGTACTCTTCAGAGTACAGATGTTTGTTCAGATTTTTATGTACTACAAATTTGTGGGGGTGTACCTCTACTTCTTCATATGTCTTCATGGTATCCACAGTCAGCTGTACTTATACCTTATTTTTTGTATTATTATTTTAAAAACTTGTATGGAATACTCCTGTCTATCTGAGGAGAGTTTGAAAGATGTGTTGGAATTTAGTGCCAAGAAGAACCAATTGAATTACTGAATTCCATGTCAACTTCATTGTTGGTATGAAGCACATCAAACTGATGTAGTAAGGAAATTCATTCTCCTTTTATGCAAATATGAGTTAAGAAAAATACCCAAGTGAGATGAAAGATAGGCAAATAGTCAGCAGAAGTGTGTGTACAATGTTTAATTTGATTTAACATCATAATGGGAACATGAAAAGATGTGGTTTTACAAATCAGAATGACAGAAAACAAGACGCGTGTGCCAAGCTGTTGGCTAAGAATTCAAATCTGGGTGTCATTTTAGCAGACTGGAAACATCTGTGAGTTTTGTGGTTTTCTGGGTTCTGACCCTGAAGTCTGGTAAGTGGGTAGAGGATTCCAGGGTGGAATCTTCAACCCTGAAGATGGAGAACACTGGTACCCACCTACCAGACTATACTGTCACAACCTGGAAGATAATATGAATCTTCACTGCCTTGAAAGCCTGAAATCTTATACATTATATGGAAGTATTCATAACTGAGGAAAGGTCATCCAGGAATAACAGAGTATACAGTCTACATTTTAATTTTGGGCTTAATTCTCCTGCATGCAAAACAACAGTTAATACTGGAAGTAAATTACATATTTTACAGTTCTCAAGATTCAGGGGATTTTGGAAAAACTCATTACACCAGATGACCTTACTGGAAATGCTAAACGTGTACTTTGTGAAACAGTAGCTTGTCTGCAGGTAAGAATATTTGTTCACCAGTGTCTACCATATATAACCAAATATAAGACAATTTTTCCTCTAATTCATCACCTGAGAAGTGGGGGTCACTTTATAATTGTGCACAAAATTAAACACATTCTGTGCAGGTATTTTCCAGAAAATTGAAGATAGTAATATTGATTAAGGGTGGATCAACAGTGACAAATTATGCAACTGTCACAGCCAATCATGAAAACAACGTGATGTATAATTCAAATGTGCTCCCCCCCTCCCCCTACCCATTAACAGAAGGGATCTTGAAAATTCAAGTCTTCCGGGACGATGCCAAGTTGATCAGTTACCAGCATTTTGGATGATCTTTCTGTCTTCATCATCAGGGTCTAAGTAGTTCAAGCATTAACACTTCTTGGTATTAGGTGTGACCAAAATGTTCATAACTGTTCACCAACTAACATGGTGCCTGATCCCAGAAGACTCAATTTTTCACTAACACTGCTGAGTCAAATCTTACAGGTTGTATCTTGTTTTACTGCTTGTGGCTAGGACAGTAATTTCTTTTTATCAGGAAACAGGAACAGAAAATAATGAGTAGAACAGGAAAGCCACACAGCACTTAGTTTTTTGTCTTTTTTTTTTTCTTTTTTTTTCAGAACCAAGTACCTTTTGCTTTTTGTGCATATAACTAGTGTTCAGTGTACACATTCAAAAATGCATTATTTAGTC
>Ga0123357_10009741_pt1 | contig 12143 bp, 9 predicted proteins | sample TergutEmb28metaG_FD_89873 | JGI IMG/M metagenome (GOLD analysis project Ga0123357, IMG submission 89873) | Embiratermes neotenicus P4 segment gut microbial communities from Petit-Saut dam, French Guiana - Emb289 P4 | ecosystem: Host-associated > Arthropoda: Insects > Digestive system > Gut ...
AACGGCCGAAACATGTTGAGCATTGAATGAGTATTGAATAAATAATAAAATAAGTGGCATCAAGTTGGTTTCTCTTTACTCAACTATAAAGATGATGCACGGTCCCATAAACATAAGATTTTATATTATATATTTGAGATTTTGAACTTTATATAAAAAATAATGACTGAAAAATAAGGGCCTTAGATTCTTATTTATCTTCCTTTGGAACGTTTTAGTATTGACATGCTTGAGGATGGCCTAAGCACAGGCGGAAACGTGTAGTACACATGTCAATGTAAGGAGCTTAATTACAGTAAACCTGTGTTGTGTTAGAATGAATAAGTGTGGTTTGATTAGCGACTGGATCTTATAAAGATGGAATTAAATATGCGGGTCTTGTATAAGGCGTCGAATTTCTTAACCACGTAGGCGATTACTGGTTTATGAAGAGCGCTTTTGTTCCGTGGAGTAAAACTATATTTTATACGCCTATTTCAGTGGTCATAACCGGCGTATCTAAAAAATGCTTATTTGTACGAAGTACGAATTACAGGTATTGACATGGAATTTCCCATGAGAAGGTTTTAAAGATGTATTTGATATTTGTTGGACCGTGCATCATTGTGATAACTGAAGAATAAAAACCAACTAGATTCCACTTATTATTTTATTGTACTTCTTATAGGCTCAACATGTTTCGGGCACTACTATGCCCATCATCAGGAGCTCTCGATTATAATGTTGATTACCACATGGGTCGTTTCGTTCGTGGTTTGCTGTACGTTGGAGGTTAGGTGCGGTTAGGCTGGAGTAGTGTCCAGACTGCAGCCCGGACACTACTCCAGTCTAACCGCAACTAACCTCCAACGTACAGCAAACCAAGAACGAAACGACCAATGTGGTAATCAATATTATAATCGAGAGCTCCTGATGATGGGCATAGTAGTGCCCGAAACATGTTGGGCCTATAAGAAGTACAATAAAATAATAAGTGGCATCTAGTTGGCTTTTATTCTTCAGTTATCTAAAGACGTGTATTGCAGCTTCCGCTTGAGAGAAGTAAGCAACATGACGTAAAGCATGTTTAGATAAATGATACTGCAAGTTAGGTGTGTACCTGATTAACGTGATTAGTTCGTATGGAAGTGTTCCTTCAGTTTTCAGAGTTCATCATGTAAATTCCTGTATTCATTTACCAACCCTCCTATGCTGCCATATTAATTGTCCACATAAATTCTCTCAGTTGGTCCCATGTTATATTTCCCTCATTCTCCACGGGAATGCTCAGGGTAGAACGCCGGTTAGGATCAAACCGCTTCCGTTTGATTCTGGTTTTTCATTAACCAGTCGTCGTGACTTAAGATGATGTGCTGTGAAATATAAGATGCTGAAAGTGTTGTAAAATAAACCACAGGACAATCGTGTGGTAAACATGTGAATACGAAAAGCGTTTTTGTGTTTGAACGCACACAAAACACACGCACATACGTACATAGTCCTGTGTGTATGTGCACATTCACCCATACACTGGTACACGTATAAATGTTGCTCACTGAATTCAGTAGTGCACAAACAAAAAATTGCTCACGTGGAGCTGGTACTAATATTTGTGTTAGGCAATATAAAAATACATCCGATAATAACGGCAGACTTGATAGTATAAAAATACCCCGCTAGATGTCGATAGCAGCGTTATTGTCGAATGTACTTGTAGTGTTTTTTTTTAGCTCCATCGTAGTTTTAATTCCAAATGGGCAGTTTTTTTGTTGTGTTTCTATTGCATTCAGTGAGTGATATGAACGTTCAACGATCTACGCTACGTACATATGTGTATATGTTTGTTTGTTGTGGCGCGACAGCCTCCAGTGGACCATGGCCTCCTCATTCACGAGGTTTCTAGATCACACCCAACGACGCACCACGGTCGGTAGGACTCCTCTGGATGAGTGATCAGCTCGTCGCAGAGACGTCTACCTGACCACACACAACATTCACAAGAGACAAACATCCATACCCCCGGTGGGATTCGAACCCAAAATCTCAGCATGCGAGCGGCCATAAACCTACGCCTTAGACCGCGCGGCCACTGGGATCGGCACATACGGGTGTATACCAACAGAAAAATACGGTAATGTGCCGAAGCTCGCTGCCTTGTGGATATAGGAATCCTGATTGTTGTTTCGGAGGTCGCGGGTTCAAACCTCGGCCAATCACGTACATCATGACGGTTTTGGTGATTTGCATCAGTTCCTCCGTGCGAATTCTCGTTGGGTCCCTCAAATTAGTTGAAGACCTCGTCCATTTACATTATTTCAGTGGAGTATTAACCAGTCATTCTAATATTTCGCGGTGTTTACGTAAGTCACAAAGACATAAATAAGGCACACGCTCAGGCCTTTGACGTTCCGAAGATGTCGGAGCGTTCCGCCCGCCTGCGAATGCGACAGCCACAACTCCGCCCTCGCGCTGTGCACATGTCGCTTGACACTGCAGTAATGGAAGAATAACAGTCTGCAGTACGAATTGCGATTTAATTTTCTGCGCCGTTGTGTGGCGTTGTGTGCTGACGGCACACCCTAAGACGTATTGTCCCACAGCGAACACGGTCTGCTTACAATACCGGAATTTGGACTTTGCCCCTCCTTCTCTCCGGCTACAACCTCTCACTATCCAAAACTATAAACACGACACAACAGTTTCTCGCAATAATTTATGAATGCATTTATTTACATGAATTTCAAATTGCATCACAGAGAGATAATAACTTATTTCTTGCCAGGCACTCGTGTCAACTGATTCTACGGTGGGTAACCTATTTAGAAGAAAAATACAAATAAACGCGCGATAGGTTATCATTTGTATAGAACAGGGTATGACATATGTTACGTAAAATACGCTTTATTAAGTGTGTTTAGGTTTGTTTGTTCGTTTTTGGCGCGACAGCCCCCAGTGGGCCAGGGCCTCCTCATTCACGAGATTTCTAGATCACACTCAAAGACGCACCACAGTAGGTAGGACTCCTCTGGACGAATGATCAGTTCGTCGCATAGACCTCTATCTGACAACACACAACACTCACAACAGACAGACATGCATGCCTCCGGCGGGATTCGAACCCACAATCTCAGCAGGCGAGCGGCCGCAGACCTACGCCTTAGACCGCGCAGCCAATGGGACCTTCAGTGTGTTTAGGTAACGACCCAAAATCCATGAAGCAAAGTCCTTGAGGAGGTAATTGCAGGTCATCTACTCCCTCCCGCCGACTGATGTTATACACTCGCATGCAGTCCTCATTTTAGCAACACCTCACGATATAGAGGTGCGTAAGGACTCTATTTATCGCCTTATGTCAAGTTAGCGTTGTTCTGGATAATATGGTGAAAACTGTCATTGCTTGACAATTTCTAATTGAAATCTCCCATGTCGAATTAAACCATGAAACACGGTGTGTTCAAAGAAAGATTTAGACGCAGATGCTAGGTCACAGATGGACAGACATAACCTCTGTGTAACGCCTGTTTTCCCTTGTATAGAACGCCTAATAACACCTTTTTCTCGGATGGGAAGCTCTAGGCCTAGTAAAATTCTACAACCCTTTCGCAGAAACCTGGTTCGGCATGTAGGGTACAGAGAAGGGTACGTAATCTTCGTAGTAATTAACTAACTGTGAAGTAGAACCAATCTGCTTTTTATGAGTTTGGAGCTGAGTAATTGTCATCGAAATAAATATTGTGATGTAAACTATTAATTTTTTAATGTTTTGTTGACCGTGCATCTCGATACATCCGTGCAATGAAAACCAACTTGATGCATTATTTACCTTCAGTTTATTTCGTCACTCAACCTCTACAGGTTTCGGGCATATTTGTAGCCCATCATCAGGAGGTATACTGTATATATAAAAAAATTGGTACGTGTTGTGCTTTTTAGTTCACTGTCTGTTGGCCCGACCAATAGACGGTCAACTGCACAACAGTACCAATTGTTGTATATACAGGGTACACAAAAAAGAACGGTGAAGTTTCAAAAGTTAACAAGAAATTTATTTCTCACCTTACACGGGCACAACGTACACCATCAGCAGCAACAACTTTCCAAGTTCCTCATGCTCTATCAGCAATTCGCTTCTCACGCTTACTGCGGGGCCGTACGGTTTAGAAAAGACGCACCTGCCAGGTGCGTCTTTTCTAAACCGTGCACGAAACTCACGCTGCACTGTAATCACAGATCTGGACACCTCAAAACGGAGTACACAGAAAGCATTTTCTTGCTGCAACACCATCTTGGAAACTGGCCCCGCGGCCCCGAAGTAAGCTTGAGAAGCGAACTGCTGGTAGCGAATGAGAAATTTGGACAGTTGCGGCTGCTGACGGTTTGGTTTGTGCCCGTGTAAAGTGAGAAATAAATTTCTTGTTAACTTTTGAAACCGCACCATTCTCTATTGTGTACCCTATATACAGTATACCTCCTGATGATGGGTTACAATTATACCCGAAACATGTAGAGATTGACTGAAATAAACTGAAGACAAATAGTGTATCAAGTTTGTTTTTATTACATGAATCAAATGATTAAGATAAGTTCTCATTAAAATACTGTGGAGCTGAGGACGGTGACGCTGAGGTTCTGAACGATACGAAATACAACACATGCGTGTGAAGTTAACTGAGCGGTATCTCATTATGTAACTCAAAAGTATATATAATTGTACACGCTCTCTCTAGCCGCTCGGAACCAAGAAAACTGAGCTCGCTGCAGTCACGCATTTCTTCGTCAGAAGGTTCACGTTTTCCGTTCCTTGATTAATCGGAATTGCTAGACACGAGGAAGGGATCTGCCGTGGCGAGAGAGGAAATCCATCAAGGCTGTGAGCCGTGTTATACAGGGTGTTTTATTTGTAGCGCCTCCGCGCAGCGAAGTTTCGCATTATGGATGGGACTGGCTTCACGGAATAAGCGTCCAAATTTTCCTCTAGAGTGCGTCGTAGTGAAAAATCCTCAATCTATCAACATCAAAGGACAAAATGAACAGTGGGATTACCTGAGCTTTCTGCTGAAGACTGCAAGAAGCGTCACGTATGTCAAGTGTGTTTTATGAAAAGCATTTCGCTATTTGATGATCATTCTACCTCTACATGAAGCACCTTGTCTAGAACATTTATTTTTGTATATATTTGGCGTGAAAAAATTAGAACCCTCACTCTTGTTGGTAGATGATGATGATGATGATGATGATGACGATAATAATAATAATAATAATAATAATAATTATTATTATTATTATTTACTGCAATTGGGTTGTCTCCCGGTGGCAGTGGCTATTTTACATGTCAACAAAACATGAAATTGGTTACTACTAAATTTAAGTCGGGAGGGCTACGTGAGAAACATGTAGTGGCAACTTGGAATCTTGGGAACCATTTCAGCACTTGTTTTTAGGCACAGGGAAACCAATAAAAACCTGTGTCGAGATGGCCGGTCGCAGGACCTTCCGGATACTGACTTCTAGCCAGCAGTCCGGCGTCTAAAGTAAAAAAAAAAACAATAATGTTCCACACAGTACAACAAATACACATAAGATAACAACACACACAAGACAACTACAACAATACACACGGTCAACCAACAACAATTACACAAAGGACAACTTAAAACTAGCAACAAAACACACGGGAAATTTAGAATTTTACAAGTACAAAAGATAAAAACACCAAGCAAGAGAGTACTGTGTACAGTTTCTTGTAATGGGTTTTTTTAATCATTAATTCACTCACGCTTTCACCCCAGTCTTTCACTTCTCATCACTTACTACTCCTATAAACATGATGAGATTATATTTTGCTTACAGTTCGCCCTGGGTGGTAGAATTTTTTTAAGTGTAATTTTGGGATTATATTTTAAATGGGGGAAGCCATTGAATAATTTAAAGTCGTTCTTTTATCGATGATGGCATATTTATTTATTTCTCAAAAGGACATACATCTGTAGAAGAAAAAGAACGTAGTGTGAATGACGTATACAGGTAGCCAAAAAGAAACAGGCACGACGTTAAGAAATTACACCAACAGTACGAAATACAAACTTGGATAGAAAAGTAGTAAGCCTAAAAATTCCCCATTTTGTTCAGCAGAAGTCACATAATTGTCTTTCCCGCTACAGAAGATTATTTTCATTTTTTCGGCGTCCTTGCGGAATCATCAGCGGTCTGTTTTCAATGTTTCCCACTTTCTTTCATCAGCCTCTGTCTAATACAAGTCATTACCGTTTACACTCAAAAAAATTCGTGCTTAGGCGAAACATTTGCTAGGATAGAAGATGTTTACATCTTTGAACTTAGGTTGATTGAAAAGTCGTACTTCTGACTGAATGGAAATATTTTAACAAGTGAAATGCAAAAATAATTTATGCACTGTGCCTATAGTTTTGTTTAATTGCTTTTCCACACAATCAACCAACAAAACTTTGCACGCTTCCGTCAACAATATACAGGTTTCGTAGAGCCGGCAAGGAAGAACTCAACACCTGGTTTTCGCAGACAGGTTTTGACACTCCTTTCAACTCTTGCATTTGAAGCACATTGATAAAGTGTCCATTAATAGCTTGTCTTATTAATTTGTATTAATATTTGCTTTTTGTAGCAAACATCTGGCACAGTACTGAATTGAGGGCACTTGAAACTGATACGTAACACTACAGCGTAGTGAAAGTCGTGATAAAGATATGCATTGTATTTGCGTTCTCAGTTGTCGGTAATAATGTAATACGCCAAGTCTCGCACTGGTTAGTTTATTCTGTGGAGCAAAGTCTTTCCTCAGACGATGACTGTTGCCATGTCACTGTAGACATTTAACAGTAACTTCTAGTAGACAGCGGAAAATTAAGTATCGTGTTTGTGTCTTCATCGCCGACCCCGGTGACCGCGCTGTCTAAAGTGTGGGTCTTCGGCTGCTCGTTTGCTGGAATTTCGGGTTCGAACCCCGCCGGAGGCATGGAAGAATAGAGGCAGAGTCTCCTTGGAAATGACAGAAAATTTCTACCAGACTATGCGGAGTTAAATTCCTGGGCGTTTTCGATTCCTCGGGTTATTTATTAGTTTTTGTGTTCCGTAACTGCATGTATTTTTATCATCTCGTTATGATTGTGTCAGTCAATACTTCGCCTCGCCAATGTTAAGCCAAACACATCAGTTGATGTGGAAAATAGGCAACCGGCTTTACGACCGCAGAATCAGGGTTCTGTAACCTGCAAATGCAAGCCAGTGGGTGACACGGGCTCTTTTGCTTGAATCAAATCTGCTAGTCGCAAAGTTGGCCAAGTACCCTAATGTAATGTCCAGGTTAACAGTTCCTACACATATTACAACATCTCCCAAACTGCGATTAGTATCTTTGCGTGTCGTCACATCCAGGAGTAAAGTTTAAGTTTCTGTGTTTACATTTTAATTGTTCTTTGAGAGGCTGGAAAATACAGTCTAGATATACTTACATAATAGTAGTAACACTCAAATTTTGCCGTTTTTATAACACTCCAAACTTAGAAATATTTTGTCATAGTGCAGTCCTCCTGATGCAGAATTCAATATTTAGGCCAAATTCAGTAAAATATACGACAACTTCGTTCCCGCGGCACACATTCAGATTAGTCCATTTACCTTTACCACACCTCCTTCAGTTTCCAAACCTGTACATTATTTCCAATCTACCTTTTAAAATAAGGGCGAGAAGATAATGCCTGGGAATGTACAACACCTTTAACTTTTTTCGTTCCACGAATAACTCCGTTTATTGCAGTATACACTAAGGCTTCTTTATTCTGCTTCTTCTTCTTTAGTTTAATTTTTAAGGGGTTAGTCATATTGTTTCCATAAAATTTGGTTTACACTATATATCGCAATATAATACCAGTTTTCGTTTGCACTTTTTCTGGGTAAAATAGACTTTTTTAAATAAATGCAAATGGTATTTCATGTAATCATTGTGATTTACAGTTAAAAGCACGTGGTTTAATAAAATTAGAGCGTGGAAATTGAAGTTTATCTTTTATTAACATTTGAAGACTGAGATTTGCCTACGTTACCAATATATAGAGATTAACCTTTCAAAGACGAAATGTAATCTGCTTTATATATGGAATCAGTCCGTACCGCGCTGTAATCACTTTCCACCACGGTTATGAAAACCAATCATTTAATGATGTATAAAGCAAAAGTTGTATTCTGTTCTGAGATCCATACAAAACACTCACCGCAAAGCGAGCACCATGTAGAATTTTTGAACGTTAAACCTGAAGGGACGATAGAAACCGATAGGCTTTAATAGGTTAAGTTCGCGGTTGACAGAGAACTCAGCTCCTTCTATTAGAAAGACAATTCGACAAATACTCTACGGAGAAATAATCATGTTATTAATAAATACGTGTGGAAAAAATGCATCGTTCTTAGCGTTAAATCTGGCAGTACATATACTGACACCCACGTTTAAAGGGTTAGTTTACAAATACATTCGTGGACCGTATGAATTAAAAGTCAACTGTATGAGTAGGTGTAAAATTAATTTGAACGTTTATGATAAAAGAGTTTGTTGATCAGTACTGAGAAATTAATAAAAGAATGTTCCTGGCACGACTGTCTTCATGACTGATGTCAAATTATACAACAGAGCTATTCAGAAGCTGAAAAAATGGCGTCAGAAATGAACGAGAAACTCATTGGATTGTGCACAAGGGAAATGCCAAAGCCGTTACGTTCAAAAGAGAACAGATCCCTTCTTACGCAACGGACTGTGTTGGGGTATGACATAATGGTGGGTGCGAAGTCTCACGTGAAGGGCCCTAACTAGAGGACGTGAAACAAATACGGGAGTGGATTGATAGTAGGACAGGGGGATCTCTGTATTCTCTAGAGAGAAAAGAAGCCAATCTTCTCCGAATGTCTCTCTTACGCAGTTTTTATCTCACTCTTGAACTCCTCCTTTCTCTTACATTTATGCAGTCTCTCTTCTCTGTGTAGTAGTTCTGTATTGAGGAAAAGAAAGCTCTTCACATTTTCAGAAGAGCTGAAGATTTCGAGCTTTTTCCCGATTACTCTGGTGGTGATTTTGCCCGTTCTACTTGCTCTTAATGTCTATGCACATTAGAAGAAGAAAATAAGGTTTGAACAACGAATTTCAGAAGAGACACGTAAAACCTGTCCTAATCGTTGAAACCTAGTGGTAAATATATATACCACCCGATTCAGCATAAGAAACTGTGCATTCTGTTACGCATTGTGTTTGCGTCTTATATCATTTTCACAACAAATCCTGAAAGTTTCCTGAAACAGCATAACAGATTGATCGCTGTAATGGGCACGAAATTTGTTCAATGTGAGGCAGAGATTAAGTTTTTATGTATAGTTTAAATGGAAGAGAGTCTTCAGAGGGTTAAGTATTTGGAAATTAAATGACCCACTATCTCCGACTGATAAAGACTTTGTGGTGAACGGTTTTAATGTGACATACAGGAATTTGTCGGATGTAATGGCGTGATATTGAAGTATCCGATAATCGGGCCAAAACTGCTACTGCGATTTGGGCTGCAAATAAGTTATGGGGTTTTATCGAACTGATATGGTCCAAAATTAATTTTGGTTAACAAAGTTTCCGATGCACTTTTATAGGCCAATTTTCGTCGTTATGTGAATAAAATTCCAACCAGATGCAACAGTATGCAGATATTTATTTACTGCAAAGCTACTGTACGTGTTTCGGGTGTCATAGCACCCATCATCAGGAGTATTAAAAACTGTAGCCGCAGCCTCCGGTACAGGTCATAATACTGGTACCGCTACTCCCCACCGACGTGGTCTGGTCGGGAGACCAGACCACGTCGGAGGGGAGTAGCTGTACCATTATTATGACCTGTACCGGAGGCTGCGGCTGCAGTTTTTAATACTCCTGATGATGGGTGCTATGACACCCGAAACATGTACAGTAGCTTTGCAGTAAATAAATATCTGCATACTGCTGCATCTGGTTGGATTTTTATTCACAATGAATTACGATGCACGGAACCACGAGCTTAAAAAAATCGTCGTTATCTTCATTCCGTGCCGCAAATGCCTCATCAAATGGAGTGTGTCTAGGTCTTCATTTTATAAACTTAAATATACCAATCTAATTGATTCTAAACTTAACGAAGTTGTGTCTTGATGGGGTGAGTTAAGAAGGAGCACCTTTCCCAGGATTTTATATTTGCTGCTCGCGTGGTAAATGTACGCAGTCCAGGTTTCGAATGACACGTCTCCGTAAGGTATTAGCTTGCGAACTTCTGCAGTGGTAGGTCGTGCCGTAATTAAACACTTGGTCACCAGCTTCTTACCGCTAGTTCCCATCCAATGCATTCCGTGTGGGATCGTTGGTGGACATTGTGACACTGACAGTTTCCATCCGAATGGTTCCGTTTTCCCTTCTTAGTATCATTTATACATTGCTTAATATTCATTCATCTGTCCTATTTGGACACTGGTTGTTTTATTATCGCGGGTTTTCCTACCACAAGAGTAATGAAAACATTCCTCTGTTGTACATCATTTCCTGGAAGTCAAGGGCAGCAAGTCTAGTGCACGTGTGAGTTTTTGTTTGGGTCTTCTCCCTTGTCGTGTCGTCGGTGGACCTCTGCAATGAAATTCCTCCATTGAAGTTCCTACCTTTTCTCTTTCTCCTAGTACCAACTCATGCGTTGCTGCTTCGGGCAAAATCTGCTTTCCTTGAAAAGTGTAGAATAATAATTTCGCTTCGACAGAAGAATAACCAATTTGTTTGAAGCGTATTTCGTTAAACGTAATATTTTTTAGGCGCCTTGTGGTTAATGGTGACCCATTTTGACCTTTTTCTTAATTCTGTACTGTCTTGAGAAGCAGTTCTTTTGTCTGTTTTTGGTCGTTTACGGTCCGAATGTTGTGATGATTGCAGTTCGTTTCGTTTTGCTCACTTGTTTTGTTTACAACTTAACCGCCTGCGAATCACTCAGGTTGTTTGCGTCATGCAAGGCGGCTAACAAAAGATTCTCAATGTGAAACTTCCTGGAAGTGTCTTTCTGAAACTGGGAACCTCCTAAACTAATTCATTGGAAAGGAAACGTCCTCGCTGTTGTGTCTCAAATGATAACGTCGGCAGTCGGCATGGGCAATACTGCTTTTTTTTTTTATAAGCTTTTATTGTCTATCGAAAAGTTTTCTTCTTTAACTTGTTACTTCAGTTTCCATCGTGTATTACAGTATTTTTCAGTTCATACTATAAAAGCCTAAAGACGAAATAGAATGTTGACCTAGTTTATGAAGAAGAACTTGAAAATAAGCAAAAAAATTGACCCGCATGTTCTTAGCTGCAGACTGTCTCCACAGCGATGTCATTACGCAGCAGGAAGGTTTGATTAAGTTATAGCGGGCGCGCGCACACACACACACACACACACAACAACACACACACACACACACACACATTCACACAACAGCACACACACGACACATACACACTCAACAACACACACACACACAACACACACAAAAAATACACACAACACATACACAAAACACAAACAACACACACAGATCAACAAACATACATGCAACAACGCACACAACTCACACACACAAAACACATACACACACAAACAACACACACAATAACACATACAACACAAACACACACACAACACTCACAAAACATACACAACACACAACACACACACAAAATACACACAACACATACACAGAACACACACAACAACACACAAACAACACACACAAACAACACACACAGATCAACACACACACATGCAACAACACACAAAACTCTCTCTCTCTCACACACACACACACACACACACACACACACACCAACAACACACACACACACAAAACAACACACAACACACACACACAAAACATACACAGCACACAACACACACAAAACACACACACTAACAACACACACACAATAACACACAATAACACACACAAAACCTAAACAACACACAACAACACACACAATAACACACACAACACACAAAAAATACACACAACACAGACACAAAACCTACTCAACACACAACACACACAATAACACACACAACACACACAAAAAATACACACAACACAGACACAAAACCTACTCAACACACAAC
>Ga0123357_10009743_pt1 | contig 12142 bp, 9 predicted proteins | sample TergutEmb28metaG_FD_89873 | JGI IMG/M metagenome (GOLD analysis project Ga0123357, IMG submission 89873) | Embiratermes neotenicus P4 segment gut microbial communities from Petit-Saut dam, French Guiana - Emb289 P4 | ecosystem: Host-associated > Arthropoda: Insects > Digestive system > Gut ...
GTCACAGTTTGGTGGTTAAAAATTGAGGAACTGGCGAGATATTTGTCCTTTGGACATTTAGTAAAGTTACTTATATCTGTGGGGCACGCAGTGGCGCAGTTGATTGAGGCACTGAGCTACAAGCCGGGAGGTCGCCGGTTCGATTCCCGATGGTATCATTGACAAAATCTTTCCGGCCACACTGTGGCCGTATGGTCGAATCAGTCTCTAAAAGCAATGAAAACCAGGAACATTTTCTGTAAGGTAAAGGCGGCCGGTGTGTAGGGCTGATAACTTTACCACCCTCATGTACCGGTTGTCTCGAAATCTGGGAGCTTCAGCTTCCTGGAACCCTCAGGGCCTGTTCAGGCCTGTATAGGAATTGCTGTACTTTAACTTTACCTTTTATTTATATCTGTAATGAAATAGCTTAATATAGTAAGACATCTCATAAAATTATACAATGCGTGAGAAGATTAATTGGTGTCGGAGACCGTACTTACATCAATGTAAACTGTGTTATAATTAGGGGTGTGTTATAATGTATTTAAATTTTATTCATGCCATATAATTTTACCCTCATTCATCTTTGTTGATGTTATCTTAAGTAACCAGAAGTCTTACAGTTGGCAGTTCTTTCATTCGAGGATGGCAGAACAAAAGGTACTATATACATAGTTTCCGACGTATTTTCATTTTTATTCCGTGCAATAGTCTAATGATTGGATATTGGCCAACTAATTGCACTGTTATATGTTTTTAAAATATTTATTTACAATTAACACTTTAAAACATATCACCTTGTTTAAAATTCGTCGTTACTCCTACATGTTTCGGTCCTTCTGGACCATCCTGAGGGAGCGTTATGTTCCTAGTATTGAAGTTGCTAGTATTCTATATTCGGTGTTGTGACGGCATGCGTTTGGGTGCTCAGGTTATGTCTGCGTGCCTTGTTGATGTGTCGCCGGACGTCCGGCGACACATCAACAAGGCACGCAGAGCACGCTGAGCACCCAAACGCATGCCGTCACAACACCGAAAATAGAATACTAGCAACTTCAATACTAGGAACATAACGCTCCCTGAGGATGGTCCAGAAGGACCGAAACGTGTAGGAGTAACGACGAATTTTAAACAAAGTGATATGTTTTAAAGTGTTAATTGTAAATAAATATTTTAAAAAACATATAACGGTGCAATTAGTTGGCCAATATCCAGCCAAAAATTAAATTTTGGGCTACTTGGCCTGAAGACGTATGCACCATGACCCTGCGAAACGCCGGTAACTGTTGACCAGTCGTCACTGCATAACAACTCGGAAGACTCGAACATCAAACCGAAGATATCTTAGTTTACATCCAGAACAAGCATTAAATGTGCAATTAACACCACTTTTGTTTGTTTTTGGCCCGACAGCCCCCAGTGGGCCAGGGCCTCCTCATTCATGAGGTTTCTAGATCACACACAACGACGCACCACAATCGGTAGGACTCCTCTGGACGAGCGATCAGCCCGTCGCAGAGACCTCTACCTGACAACACACTACACACAAAACAGACAAACATCCATGCTCCCGGCAGGATTCGAACCCACAATCTCAGCCGGCAAACAGCCTGAGACCTACGCCTTAGACCGCGCGGCCACTGAGACCGGCAGTTAACACCACTTAGAGAATAGCATTCCTTCTGTTTACAAATATATTCATTCATCGTTCATTTCTTAATTGCAGAATCGGTGAAGGCTGGCGCCAATTGTTAGTCTCCATACGCGTTTAACATAGGCGAGAAGGTGTGCGTATGTATGTATGTATTATGTATGTATGTGTGTATGTACGTATGCATGTATGTGTGTGTATGTGTGTGTATGTATGTATGTATGTATGTATGTATGTATGTGTGTGTATGTATGTATGTATGTTTGTGTGTATGTATGTATGTACGTATGCATGTATGTGTGTATGTACGTGTGTATGTATCTATGTGTGTATGTATGTATGTATGTATGTATGTATGTGTGTATGTATGTATGCATGCATATATGCATATATATATATATGCATGCATGCATGTACGTATGTATGTATCATCTATATATGTATATAAACATACCCACAACAAAGCTGTTTATTAATAATGTATCTTTACAGTTACACAGGACAATTATGAAGAAGTGTTAAATGTACAAATTTATTGGTTAGTACATTTTTTAACCTAAGTTGCTGTACAATATATCGTATAGGTCTTTGCAGTGTTTTTCTTTTTGAAGGCTAGAACATTTTATTGTTTGGCACATAATGAAATATTTAAGCAACGCGGATTGGGCATTCGATGTGGACATTCCTGAACATTTTGTGCGCAGAGAGTAACACAAACTGACTACAGTACAGCTGCAGTATTCAGGCAGGTCAGAGAGAGAGAGAAGGAGGTGAGAAGTCAGCTTAACGCCGTCCAAAGAATGTTTTGCCACAGACGCGATTTTTCTGTGAACTTCAGTCAATTGTTTCTCTTCTGTGTAATTACATTTAACTTTTGGGGCCTGAAATAAATCTGTATAATAGTATTATTAAAATATTAAGTTACAAACTAATGGGAGACACACTTTTTTATGTTTTGCTGACCGTGCATCTCAGTATATTTATCTCAGTAATTAAACAACTTGATGCACGAAATTTTTGTTTCATAATAAGTTTATTTCATGCCTCTACATGTTTCGAGCACATGTGCTCATCATCAGGAGGTCAAAATTGTATTATACAGCCTCTGGTAGGTTTGATGATACCAGAGGCTGTGTAATGCAGTATTGACCTCCTGATGATGAGCACATGTGCTCGAAACATGTAGAGGCATGAAATAAACTTATTGCAAAACAAAAATTTCGTGCACCAAGTTGGTTAATTGCTGAGATAAATACACTGCTTTAATTTTTAAATTTTTTATTATTTTGTACAATGACCAACCAATGCACAATTAATTGCCAAATTACTCTTATTTTTATACTACTCCATTTTTGTCACTTAATTGTGTCTTGGCTGGTCATTGTACAAAATAATGAAAGATACATGGTGCAGGTGTTAGAATAAAGAAACGCTACTTTAATATTACAAAAAACCGATCGATTAAAGCTGTGTAAGTGAATCAACACTCTTTGTTTTGGGGAAAAAAAATTAGCAGTAATAAATTTGAGCAGACCTCAGATTTATTGAATATTAAAGTATAATGTTGTGATATCCGAGTTATCTTCTGAGATGTGACGCCGTGTAATTTGGTAGGTAAGTAGGTATGTCTACCAGCGTTTGTGAGAAGCGTACTGCCTCATTATTAAGGGTAGACCGTTCTGCTCTAAGGATGAAACCTCAAAATCCTTTGAAATGTTTGTAACAACCTACCAAACAAAACGGCGTGAAATCCACGTGTCAGCTTACTGTATTTCTGCCACGTAATTTTGAATCCTAAAGCTTATTTTTTCAAGTATTAAAAAAGCAGTAAACAAGTAAAATTGAGACTTGAAAGAAAAGCCAAAATGAACTGCGTTAAGTTTCTAGTGACACAAAGTAGTGTTCATCAGCGTACCATTGTTAAGGGTTAGAGTGGTTCAGGGATGGATTGCGTGCATATCGACATTTAAATAGTGTCCACCATTTTGTGTAGATTTATTACAGATATTTCGGTACAAAATGTCTTCAAGCCGTTAGGTTAATTCTAAAGTAACTCATTAAAACCTTCATTATTAAAGTAACGTCACGTTGATCTACGCATGTACTAGTATTTTAAACACCAATAAACTACCAAATTCAACACATTCAATGTTTCTTATTCTATTCTACGTCCATTCGCATCAAGTCACTCTGCGGTTGTGAAGTCAGCATTATCAGAAATAATGGCTGGGACACTGATTAAGCCGTCACATTCTTGCTGCATGCAGGTGAAACTTTACTTGCCATTTCGAACTGCACGAGGATCACAAGATACGTGGCCACGGCACCCGTCATGGAGACCAGCAGAGACAAATCGAGGCTGAGAAATCCGAATACCGTGAATTTGAACTTACGTAAAGCGACGTGATGTGCGAAGCGTTCCAGTTCTGACATAGTTGCCCGATCAGTGTGATGTGCAAGCAGAATTTTGCGAAGTACAGTGGAGGTGTGCTCCATATTGTTGTTGGCCAAATGACAAGGTACTGTGATGAAAAACAGCTTAGATATATGCAGAATAGACCATATCATAGTACATGCCACGATATTTGAGGCATTGATTCCATTCATACCTCTGCTAGAGTAACCATATAAGAAACATAGCCCGAAATATGACCAGACTGTTGTGCCAACAAAGGTACTGAGTAAACTGAACAGTATCTGTACCTCATACGTGGACTTAACCAAGAACATTACGTCGAGCAACGTATCATGTGTGCTATTAAAGGTCAAGACATCTTTCTGTGTTAACTGTGATTTAAATTCCTTGACATTTATAGTACATGCTCTTTTCAAGGAAGACAAATAGAATCCTTCCATCGAATTATCATTTTCAGAGATACCCGATAGAATATAGAGATGTGCATTTAGAAGAGAGAATCGATCTTTCAACAAAAGAACCATATTCACGAACTGAATTAGAAAGATCCACTCTATTAAAGTATCTATATGTATGTGACTGTATAACAAAACCGTGATACCATGCTCTGACCCCCAAGTAATAAAGTCGTAAGTCACTTTAAATCCAAGAATTAAGAATATCACAAATAACTGGACAGTCAGGCTAATTTTTGCTTTCTTGTAATATTCGCCAGAGCTTTTTAAAATAATGAAATCTATTTTTGCTATCATATACATTATTCTCGCAATAGTATTTCTGTTCGTCGATACACTTAAAGCTAATGATACTAGAGAACTGATGCTTGCAATATGCAGTAAAATATCAAAAGCAACCTCGGTCTGAGACATGTAGATGAACACAAAATTCTTCTTCAAAATAATGGAGGACAAAATGAAACATAAATATGAGACAATCACGAAGAAGCTGTAAAGGAGTGCAGGTGAACTGATCTCAATTTGTTCCCATTTTCTGCCATCTGGTAGTGTTTTCTTCACGTACGCAAATGGTGCCAGGCCCAGAACCCTGGAGACATACACAAGAGGTCGAATAGCCAAGAAGAAGTCGTCGGAAATGTTCTTTTTCATCCTGTTCAAAAAAGAAAATTTGGTCCAATGCTCTGAAATAGTACTAAAATTAATCAAATCTGAGCTACCTTAGTTTTAGAACTCAAATTTGTCCATTCAGATATCGAAATCGAGCTAATGAATTATGCATAGTGTCGAGACGAAACAACATGAAATGTTTAGAATATGAGAACAGAATAAACATAAACATAAACATAAAATTGCCTATCCGTTTAACCTAAGGTAATTATTCTATAAGGATATAGCAGTCATAACACAACTATATTATCAGGTGTAGATAACTTATCAACTACATGTTTCGGCCAATGCTGCTGTGGCCATCATCAGGTTGGATACAATTTATCAGAGAAGCTATATTGATATGATATAGCACAAAACAATTATTTAACACAATGGGGATGACGCTTCTTGAAGTTGACCTATCCGTTTGCCTTATTACCACAGGAATTGACGAATATTTGATGCCAGGTGTTCAACCTTAAATCCTGACTTCCGGCCGAACGCGTTTAACCAAACTACTTCGTTCAATTAAATTTGCATGGTTTTTCTTTCTTTTTCTAAATGACTGTATAATTATCAAAGCTACTCTTTGCTCAGCCATACTCACATTACAAAAATCGGCGAATTTGGTTCAGTTATGTCTGATATCTTAAAAAAAAACTTATGTGTTTCTATCTCATATTTTGTAAATCTTCGTCTAATTACTGTCATGAGATTCAATGATTTGAAACTTACTGCTTCGAAAGTTCCGACTTGTGCCTCATCTCTGCCGTCAGCGTGTTATCTTCTTCGAGACGCTCTAGTGCACTGAAGAGCTCAAGACCCACCGACGGACCTTAATTATATTAAAGCCTCAACGTGTGTCTTGTGTTTTATCATTAGTCCTAAGTTTCTTTCTCCACACGTATTTGTCTAATGGAACTTGCTGTTTCTCTAATCATATAGACTGTCTATAAAAAGCTCTTCTTTGTGATAATTTGTTTTATTGGCTCTTATGTAGCTAGTCCTTTTAAAATGTTACACCGGTATTGGATAAATTAAGTTAAGTGCCTTTCGGACTGTAACATTCATTTGAAAATTAAATTTCCGATATTTATCATTCCTTTCGAATTAGCGAGCTGACACTCAAGGTACTGATGGTTTCTTCAGCAGGCAGGACCTGATCGACACAGACAGTGCAAATATTCTAGAACAAAGAAAGACATTTATTTAAGGATAAAAGGACAAAATGAAGAAAAAAGTGTACTTAAAAGAAAAGTTGGTGTAAAATGGAAGTTGATAAAATAATCACGCTTGCAGAAAATCTCAAGTAAACCTGGTCTCAGTAGATCAGACCGCCGAAAGCTCTGGTAAGAGAGACCGGGGGGAGGGGGGGGTGGATATAGCTATGCGCAGAGGACACAGAGATGGTAGCAGTGTTGGAGAAATTATTTGGAAGGAACAGGGAACGTAATCCGTGTTTGACGTTCTGTTTCCGAACGCAGGGACGACGACGTTTGCACGATGCAGCAGGAAGGTCATAGAAAGAGACATTGATGATATAACCCCACAAAGTGTAAGGTAGTAACGGTGGTGGTGCTGGCGATGGTATTTGAGTTGTTCGCAATGGTGAAAATTCGTATTCTGATCCGGTAAGTGGATGCAAGCTTTCAGAGCAAAATACTGCCTCCATCGTCAGAGATAAATTGATCTCAACGGAAGTGGTTGTGTGTCCCTTCGAAATGTTTGTGACAACCTAACAGAATACTCGATATCATATCCCTGAAAACCACAGTATGAATTTTACATTACCTTTAGCTTCAGGAGGTCAGATATTTAGTTGTTAAACGCTAATAAGACAACGGCCACATTGAAAGCATGCAAAACCGAAGAGCCTATCACCATTTGAACAATCACGTCCGTGTAAAACTGAAAAAGAAAACCTGTATAATGCATCGACGACCTGTGACCCTTGACCAGTAAATTAAATCCTGAGACATGAGCTTGTAATACGGCGGTCTTCGGACTTATAACATGTATCCTGTACAACAGGCCGGTTTAAGACATTTATTTGTCCAATGCAGAGACAAATTTGGAGGACCTACCTACACGTCGTTGCAAACTAACCGTGCAGATGCAACATAAAATGTCAATGAAAATTGTGAAGAAATGAAATACAACCAACCTTTTTGGATACCTCCGAAAGGTTGGGCCACAGAACGCCGTACAGATTGCCCTAGGTACAAACCGGCCCTTTCTGTAACTGTATACTGCAATGTCTTACCGATAACATACAACGTATAACTTTAAAATCTTTAAAATCTAATCCTCTAAAGTGTATTTTCTTACTTATAGCATTCAGTGTAAAAAAATGTAACCCTCTTACCGCAAACTGCAAAAAAATGTTTACGTTTTTCGAACCGTGCATTGAGATGTACATACGTAGTAAGAACCAACAAAATGCACAATTTTTACGTCATTGTTTTCATTTAATTGTAATGTCTTCGACACATTTCGAACATCTAAGTGTTCATCCTCAGGAAGACTTGTACATGCAGGTTTATGGTATTTCTTTCGAGCGTGCGCATAAGCACTCTAGTCAATGTTAGGATGTGTTGGATACTGATATACTTGTTTTGCCTGTTGGGCTTTAGCAAATTTCACGTTTTTTTTTAACCGTGCATTATATCCAGCACATCCTGACATTGATCGACCAGACTGTGTATACGGATGCATGACGGAAATTCCATAAAACTGCATGTACAAGTCTTCCTGCAGAAGAAGACTTGGATAGTTGAATAAAGAGAGACCAACTTGATGTCACTTGCTTTATTATTTCATTATTTAGTGCTCAACATGTTGCGGATGTTAATACATCCATCCTCAGGAGCTTGCGACTTATTTGTTGAGTTACTTCATGGGTTGTATCTGGTTCGGTGTGTGTTGGTGTTACGTTGTGGTTTGGCTGGGGTGGTGTGGTGTGGTATCCGTATGCAGGCATGAAATAACTCAACAAATAAGTCGCAAGCTCCTGAGGATGAATGTATTAACATCCGAAACATTTTGAGCATTAAATAATGAAATAATAAAGCAAGTGACATCAAGTTGGTCTCTCTTTATTCAACTATCAAGCTGATGCACGATCCAATAAACATAAGAACACTTAGATGTTCGAAATATTTCGAAGACACTAAAATTAAATTAAAACATTCAAGGAAAAAGCGTGCATTTTGTTGGTTCTTATTACATATCTGCATAACACACTTGCTACCTGCACATATGTAGCCTGTAACATGTACCCTGTGTTCCGTAAGATTATATGGGAAGGGCGCCCAGACCGGGTGGAATTTTCAGTTTGGTTAGTTGCGTTGTTTACCTGACAGCTGTGCTGCCACCACCTGATGAAATGGGGAAACTCGGGACAAGATCTTTTATCGTTTGTAATCTGTAACATCTTACGTGTAACCATTAACCCGTAAAGTTGTATCTTGTAATCTGCACCATTTGGCAAAGTAGATGAAGGACACCAGTTTTCGGAATGCATTATTATTTTGTAAGTGTGAATTTGTTTGTATGGAGATGGGTTTGTCGGTATATAATGACCTCGGTGAAGTGAGAAAGTTGCTTTTTCAACAAAAGGCGCCAACAGTGTAGCCCAAACACTTAGTAAAATGTTGTTGTTATTCATATCAGTGTAAAATTTTACCTTCATTTTCTGATAATTGTGACTGAAGTATAATAAGAGTAACATTTTAAGTTTGGAATTTATCAGAACAGTAAACAATTGGCAGACGTGCCCAAAACCCAAAAAAAGACATTTCGAAAGCCGAGCTTGTAGTGTTGAATTAGACAACTGTAAGCTACAAGTGCAGAATTAAATCCGTTTTTGTATGTGCTTAATACAAAGTTTGGTTTGTGTGCTAATATTATGCTGTACAATCTCCCAGGCGAATGTGATAAATCCTAGTTAGGCCTACAAATGTTCAGAAGGAATCTCCTGCCTAATCAGTCAGGGTGTTCTTAATTACCATGAAGGAGGGATTTCAAGTTACGTCGAACTTTTGTACCAGTCTATCAAAGCACAGGACGTGAAATCCCATTGTTAGCTTATGGCAAATGTGACATATAATACTTTATTCTGGCTTTTGTGTGATAAATGTGTAAAGAAAACTGAATTAATACAATTGTGTGTTGTGAAAGAAAAACTAAAGAATGACACATTTTGACGGTTATTTTAATTGTGATATAACATTCTAATACATTATCAGTGATATAATGTATTACATCAACAAACACTTGTAGTAGTATCTGTAATGTAGACAGTGAATGCAGTAACAAATGCAAAATATCATATGTTTCTTAGTCTGATCTATTCAACAAGTCACTCGACAGTTGTGGAAACACCATTATCAGAAAGTTAAGTTGGGTCTATGATTAATCTGTCACATTTTTGTCTCTTGCGGGGGAAATTTTAATTGGGATTTATTTTGAACTGCATGAGGATCACAAGATACGTGGCCACGGCTCCCATCATGGAGACCAGCAGAGACAAATCGAGGCTTAGAAATCCGAATACCGTGAATCTGAACTTACGTAGAGCGACGTGATGTGCGAAGCGTTCCAGTTCTGACATAGTTGCCGGATCAGTGTGAAATGCAAGCAGTATTTTGCGAAGTACAGTGGAGGTGTGCGCCATATGGTTGTTGGCAGAGTGGCACGGTATTACGATACACAGCAGCCTAGCGATATGCAAGGAACACCATAACGAATGAGATAATAACAGTCTGGGAAAACTGATGCCTTTACTGTTTCCTGTACTGTAACCATATATACCACACAGCACGAAGTATGATCGGATTGTGATACCAACAAAGGTACTGAGTAAGCTGAACAGTATCTGCACCTCATACGTGGACTTAACCAAGAGCACTGCATCTACCAATGTATCATGATTGTTATTAAGGGTCAAAACTTCTTTCCTTGTTAATTGTGGTTTTATTTCCTTGACATTTCTGGTACTTGTTCTTCCGTAGAGAGGCAAGTGGAATCCTTGAATCGCAGTTTCAGTTTCGAAGATACCCGATGATTTAGAGAGACGTGTATTTAGAAGAGAGAATCGATTTTTCAACAAAATAACTACATTCATGAACTGAATTACAACGATCCACTCTATTAAAGTATCTACATACAAATGACTGTAAGCAAAAATCTTTAGACCAATTAAGCTCCAAGTAATATTGTCGTAAGTAAGGGTAAATCCAAGGAAGATGCATAACACAAGTAACTGGTTAATTAGGCGAGTATTTGCTCTACTGTAATATTCCGTGGGACATGGTAAAATAAGGCTATCTATTTCTGACACCAAAATCATGATTCTGACAAAAGCATTTCTGTTTTTCGTTACACTTAAGACTATGGAAACCAGTGAAGTGATGCTTGTAGTATGCAGTAGAATATCAGTAACAGTATCGGTGTCAAGGATCTGGGAGAACACGTACATGAACTTGAACGCAATGGAAACCGCAAACAAACATAAGTGTAATACAACCACGAAGATACCGTAAGCGACTGCAGGTGAACTCTGCACAAGTTGAACCGATATTGTTCCTCCTGGTAGCGTTTTTCTCACGTAGCCCAGTGGTGCCAGGCCCAGAGCCCTGGAGACATGCAAAAGAGGTCGTATAGCCATGCAGAAATCATCTAAAGTGTTCCTGTGCATTCTGTCGAACAAGGATGCGTGAAGGACTGCTGCAAGTTTTGGTACGATGTACAGCACTGGAATATGGCAGTATTTGTGCACTTGGACGTCTACTCTTCCTTCTCTGTCGTGTTCTGTTTGCAATTCTCTGCGTGCCTTGAAGATTCTCCATTCGTATATTAATGTTTTAAGTGTAGTACGTTTCAATTATCATAATAGGTTAATTACGGAGGATGTTGTTTACATCGTTATTGTATTTGTGCATTTGAGTGCTAGGAAGTTATAAGCATAATAACAATACATTTATCCTCGTCGCCATTAAAATTAATTTGACATGTCTACTTTGTTCATGAAGTCAATATTCAGTTTGACATACAGACGACACAAACCTGCGCAATGCCGAAACAGCAACACTGTGAAATACGAGTATTTCAAATTTAAACGTGACAGTTTTCTCCATATTCTACCCACTTCTTTCCCTTTTCTTTGCTTTTATTTCCTTGTACGTGTCTAATTCCTTCACATAATGATTTTGTTTGCGTTTTGTCACATTCTTAATGCAAAATTATGTCAGTCCGTGTGAGCGTCTTTTGTGTTGGACGTTTCGTGTGAACAGGCGAAGAAATGTTGTAACAAATGTCTCGATTACGTTCGATTGCAACGAAACAAAATTTAATATTTGCGCGGTGCGGAACGTGGTACAGATTTTGGGGCTACCTGAAACACAACAACCGTTAAAATCTAAAAAGTTAAAAACATTTATAGCCTGTGTCCTATGACCAGTAACTTATTTATAACCTCCTGACATATAACAGTAACCTAAAAACAGTAGAGTTGGAAGATATTTCTAGATTCGGAGCTATTAGAAATTTTGGAGCTCTAATTCCATGTCGTCCTCAACTGACAATCCAGATACTGTCTGCTCCTCTTATTGTGTTGAAGAATTTCTAATGTTCCAGAATGTCTCACAATGGGATTATCAACTACGTGATGGAATTTCTGAAACATTTCCAAATTGTATGCGAAATACTTACAATATCTCGTTTTATACATTTTGCATTTTGTGTTATTATGTGTATTTTTATGACTTATTTCACATCCTATAGCCACTTTCACTAACTTTGAAGTCTGTGGAATCCATAAGGTCTGTACGCATGCATTATACACTTATGTATGTGTGTGTGTACGTAAGGACCGCCTCTGTGGTCTAGTGGTCAGAGTTTCTGGCTACAGATACAGAGGTCCCGGGTTCGATCCCCGGCGCTACCAGATTTTCTGAGTAGTAGTGGGTCTGGAACGGGGTCCACTCA
>Ga0123357_10009744_pt1 | contig 12142 bp, 11 predicted proteins | sample TergutEmb28metaG_FD_89873 | JGI IMG/M metagenome (GOLD analysis project Ga0123357, IMG submission 89873) | Embiratermes neotenicus P4 segment gut microbial communities from Petit-Saut dam, French Guiana - Emb289 P4 | ecosystem: Host-associated > Arthropoda: Insects > Digestive system > Gut ...
AACACCGGGGGTTAACACAGGGGGTCGGGTACACTGTGTTCGTGGACGCAAGCGCAGCAAACGAACACAGTGTACCCGACCCCCTGTGTTAACCCCCGGTGTTCAGTGAGCTAGTGGCTTAGCCGCTGCGTCGCAAAGACCAGTCCTATGCAGAGTACGATCAGTCCGCCCACCATCACCCAGGCAGACGGGCGCGCGTAATTCATCGTCCACCCTACGCCGAAACGCTTGGGCAAAAACAGCGCCGGGTCATCAGGGTTGAAGTAGATAACGCCCAGCTTCCAGTAACGATCATCGTCGCGCGAGATCTCCGCGCCATCCTGCGCCGGATGCGCCAGGCGTGCGCCCGATTGCCCGTATTTGACGCTGATAAAAGCAAGCGCAGCCAGCAGTATCACGGTGGCTACCATGATGATGAGCCCCGCGACGTTTATCGAAAGTTTGCCGACCATCGAGAGCTGCATCGCTACCATCGAACCGGTCAAGCCCAAGCCCATGACCAGCATGAAGATCGACTGCGTGCGCGTAAACAGCGCCGAATGCTCCGCCGTGGTAAGCGGATGAGCCGGATCGATATCGCGGCGCGCGTGAACGATCATCCAGAACGCAAAGGTCATTATCACTCCCATGAACGCCTGCACCAGAGGTGCAAAGAGGAGTATCCCAAAGGACTTCGGCGCGTAACGCACCACATGCCCTGCAAGGTCAGTGTTCATAGGGACTCGCGCAGGCATGTGGGGGTAGAACACCAGCCCGATGATCAGCGTGGCGATAGCGATCACCCCATACAGCAGGTTCCACCACAGCGAGGGCGGAGCTTTGACTGATGTTGGCGCGATCACGGCGCTCACTTTGTCGCTTGCCTGCGCAGCCCAGCCGCGCTGCTCTTTAAGAGAGCGGACCTGTGCGCGGAAGAACAGGTAGAGCGCAAAGGATACCACGATGATCACGAGTGTCGAAGCGGTGTAAGCGACGAAAAATGCGGTCTCTGAGACAAGCAGACAGAGCGCCGTTACGATGACCGCAAGCACCGTTGCCGCCACCGTACCCGCGCAGTAGCGTATCCGCATCCTTGTGAGTTCAGCGCTGCGATATTCGGCGGGTGGTACGGTGACGGCAAAGACCTCGCTGTGCTTGAGAAGCATCGGCGTTATGGCCAGGAGGCCTCCCGTGAATCCGGTGATGACCAGCAGCAGCACTTCGTAAAAAATGTTCATTGTGCGTCTCCTTTGTGTGATGCGGTGATTTGATCGTAGAGGCGTTCGGCCTGTTTGAGGAACTCCTCGCGCTCAATCCCCCAGATAGCCGCCTCTTGCGCGGAGCGGCTCAAATGCTTCGTGATCGTGTCGCGCGCGACCGTGCGCCGCGCTGTGTCGCCGACCCCTTGCGGATCGGCGATGCGAGCGCCCGCCCGCCCCATGATGATGACATAGCCCTCGTCTTGCAGCAGGCGGTAGGCCTTATTGACCGTATGGAGATTGATCCCCAGTTGGGCGGCTAAGGCGCGTACGCTCGGGAGCTGTTCGCCCGGCGTGAGTTCGCTTTGCGCGATGCCCGCGATGATTTGCGTCTGTATCTGCTGATACAGCGGTGTCGTGCTTTCAAGTTGTACGGTGATAACCATCGCGCCTTCCTCCGCTGAAAGTTATTGTTATATTTATTATAGAACAAGTATAACAAAAGTGCCGACAAGGGGTCAACGGTATGATTAAGTGTGTTGTTAATGTAACGAGTATTAAATTAATATATGTTACAATATTAATGCCCATTCAAGCCATCAGGAGCCGCTATGAAGTTTTATGACCGCAAAGAAGAATTGCAGCTGTTGCAGACGATTGCCAAACGCTCAGAGAAGCAGGCGGAGTTTACGCTACTCACTGGTCGTCGCAGGGTGGGCAAGACAGCGCTGCTTATGGAGGCCTTTCGTGATGTGCCCCATGTGTACCTGTTTGTGGGTCGCAAAAGCGAGCCGCTCTTATGCGCAGAGTTCCAGCAGGCTATCGCTGAAGCGCTGGAGATACCGGTCTTTGGAGCGGCGGCTCGATTCAAGGAACTTTTTGAGCAGCTCATGGTGTATGCGCAGAAACAGCACCTCACGCTTATTATCGATGAGTTTCAAGACTTCGAGCGAGTCAATCCTGCGATCTTCAGCGACATTCAGGACGTTTGGGATCGCTACAAAGACAAAGCGCGGATCAACTTCATTGTTTCTGGTTCGATCTACTCGCTCCTTGTCCGTCTTTTCGAAAATGAAAAGGAGCCGCTCTTTGGGCGCTTAACTTCTAAGATCGCGCTCCAGCCCTTTTCAACGGCGACGCTCAAATTGATCTTGCATGACAATAATCCAAACTATCTACCTGATGATCTTCTCTGTCTTTATCTGCTCTCAGGCGGTGTTGCAAAATATGTCAGTTTGTTGATGGACTCGCAGGCTGTCGCAAAAGACGCCATGCTCTCTTCTGTTTGCCGTATGGGTTCTCCTTTTCTGACAGAGGGGAAGGAGCTCTTAGTTTCTGAATTCGGCAAGGATTACAGCACCTATTTTTCGGTGCTGCAGCTTATTGCTTCAGGAAAAACCACACAATCGGAAGTCGACTCGATCATCGGTAAGAACACGGGGGCCTACCTGCATAATCTTGATGAAGAGTATTCTTTGCTCGGCAAAAACCAACCATTGTTCGCCAAGCCGGGGAGCCGGAGTATCCGCTGGCGTGTCAAAGACTGTTATCTAAGGTTCTGGTTTCGTTTCATCTATGCCAACCAATCACTGGTTGAGACAGGGCGCTATGATCTGCTGAGCGAGCTGGTTGAGGCACACTATGAAGATTTCAGTGGGCTTACGCTTGAAGACTACTTTCGTGCAAAATTTCAGGAAGAGGGAAGGTTCACTCAAGTTGCTTCATATTGGGATCGTAAAGGCAAAAACGAGATCGATCTGATAGCGTTGAATAGCCTTGATATGACTGCGACTATTGCAGAGGTGAAACGCAACCCAAAAAAGATCTCTCTGCGCAGCCTGAAGGAGAAGTCCTGTGTGCTTTCGAGTGAGTTGGCTGATTATGCTCTGAACTTCGAAGCGCTTTCGTTGGACACTCTGTAAGTCCGCATCCTGTTCTCTTGGGTCGTGAAATTATGAGTGACTTCCCTCGCCCCCCTGTGTTGCGCTGTTAACGCTCGCGTAACCTGCGGTTTACCGGGCGTTTAAGTTCGTGGGCCATACTTATGTCTGTCAAACAAGAGCCAGGGACTAAGGAGCGCCTACAAACATGACACCAGTCATTGAGGTCGAGAACCTCAGCAAAACCTACAAGCACAGCAAGCATCCGTCGGTCGACAGTATCAGCTTTGCCGTCGAGCCCGGCGAGTTCTTCGCCTTCCTCGGGCCTAACGGCGCGGGTAAGACGACGACCATCTCGATTCTTACCACCACGCTCTCTTATGACGGTGGCAACGTGAAAGTGGCGGGCTACGACGTCATGAGCGAAGCGCGCAAGGTGCGCGAGAATGTGGGCATCATCTTCCAGAAGCCGAGCCTGGATCCGCAGCTCACCGCCGAGCAGAACATCCGCTTCCACGCCTGCCTCTACGGCGTGTATGCCTATCGTCCCACCTTTAAGATGATGCCGGCCTCCTATCGCGACCGCGTCCTTTAGCTGGCCGAGGTCGTCGGCATCCAGGACAAGCTCTTCAAGCCGATCAAGCGGCTGTCCGGCGGTATGCAGCGCAAGCTCGAGATCGTGCGCAGCCTGATCCACACGCCCAAGATCCTGTTCCTCGACGAGCCGACTCAGGGCCTTGACGCGGAGGCGCGTCGCAATCTCTGGGAATACATCGACGTCATGCGCAAGGCGACGGGCATGACCGTTTTTCTGACTACGCACTACATCGACGAGGCCGAAGGCACCGACAAGGTCTGTCTTATCAATCATGGCAAGATCGCCGTCTGCGCGTCGCCTGAGGAGATGAAAGCAAGTCTGCTGCGCCAGGAGCTGATCGTGGACGCGACGGACCGCGGAGCGCTTACGGGCGAGCTTGCCGGGCTGGGCCTGTCGCCTGCGCCAGAAGAGGAGGGCGGGCATCTGGTGGTGCCCTACCAGGGCTCGGCGCAAGAGATCATCGCGCGGCTTAATACGAAACTGACCACGCTCAAGATCCACGAGCCCTCGCTGGAAGACGCCTATGTGGAGTTCCTGGATAAGACTGAGAAGACCGAGAGGAAGGCGGCTTAAAATGAGCGAACACACACTGACGATGCCGGCCCCAGCGGCCCACGCAAGCGGACAAGCGGCGAGCAGCGCCCCCGCTACCGGCGCTACTGAATCTGCGCGCGCGCAGGCGACAAGCTGGAAGCGCTCCAAAATATTTCGCGAACTGAACACGGTCATCGCGGTGGTCGCGCGCGAGGTCATGGTGGCGCTGAAGTCGCCGGCTGCCATCATCATGAGCCTGGCGATGCCGATACTGATGATGGGCATGATCGGCGGTAACCTCATGCAGAACATGACCAAGGGCATCGACTTCAAGTTTGGGACCTTCATGCTGGTGGGGATGCTCATCAACATGCTGTTCATGACCACAACGATGGGCATGTCGTCTCTGGTCGACGACCACGACATCGACTTTAACCAGGAGATGTTAGTCTCGCCCGTGTCGCGCTATTCACTCGTGATCGGTAAAATTCTGGGGAGCGCATTTATCGCCGTTGTCAGCTTGATCGGGACGCTGATCGTCGGCGCGCTTATGGGCATCACCCTGCCCTGGAGCGGCCTGCTGCTAATCCTTCTGCTCGCGCCGCTGATGTGCCTGTCCGCCGGGGCGCTCGCAATGATCGTCATCGGGCTGATTAAGAACAAGCGGGCCGCAAACCTGGCCGTCATGGGCATCACGATGCCGCAGATGTTTCTCTCCGGTGGCATCATCCCCATCACCAATTCGAGCGGCGTGCTGAAAGTCATCAGCCGCTGTCTGCCCATGACCTACTGCATCGACCTGGCGCGCTCGGTCGTAGGCGGCTCGAGCCAGCCCGTGATGTTTAACCCCGCGACCAACCTTGCCGCGATCGCTGGTCTGACGGTCGTGTGCCTGGTAATCGGGACGTATCTTTACGCCCGCACCGAAAAGAACCGCTGATCAGACCTGGTCTTTTCCTGTAACGACTCTGTAGGGGGAGAGGCGTGCTCGCCCGCTGCCCGGAGTGGCAATACTAGTGTAGGGGGGAGTTGCGTTCGCCCGTGCTCGGGACAATCGATATCATCGAACTACCTCAGGTCTTTTCTCTCTTGAAAACGTGGCGAACATAAAGTAAAATTATTTATGAAAACGTGAATTTTTACATCTATTAAACTCTTGAAAACGTGAAATTCATGAAGGGAAGCACTTGATGCTGAAACGAAAAGCATATCAGAGGCTACTTGAGTGGAAGCAGAAATCAAAAGGCTCAACAGCTTTGCTTGTTGAAGGCGCGCGCCGGGTCGGTAAAAGCGCATTAGCTCAGGAGTTCGGCGCTAATGAATACGCAGCCTGCCTGGTGATCGACTTTAGCTCTGCGCCGGATGATGTGATCGGTTACTTTACCGATATGCGCAATGACCTCGATGCCTTTTTTATGTATCTGTCGGCCTACTATCGAGTCCGCTTATTTGAGCGAGATACGCTCATTGTATTTGATGAGGTGCAGGCATTCCCGAAAGCCCGCGAGTCCATCAAACAACTTGTTGCAGACGGTCGCTACGATTATATGGAAACAGGGTCGCTCGTTTCGATCCGTAAGAATGTAAAAGATATCCTGATTCCTTCAGAAGAGCGCTCGTTTCGTTTGAACCCCTTTGATTTTGAAGAGTTCCTTTGGGCCTTGCAGGAGACTGCCCTTGCTAACGCCATTGCCGACTCATACGCTCGCATGAAGCCTCTGCCGGTCTCTTTGCATCGTAAAGCAATGCGGCTGTTTCGTGAGTATATGCTGGTTGGCGGCATGCCCCAAGCGGTATCAAAATATGTTGAGACTAAGAGTTTTGAAGCCGTCGATGAAGTCAAGCGGGATATCATATCGCTCTATCGAAACGACATAGCCAAACATGCTGGCACGGCGACGCGACGCGTCACTTCGATATTTGATACCATTGCTGGTCAGCTATCTCGGCACGAAAAGCGTTTCAATATCGCCTCGCTCGGTAAAAATGCTCGTATGCGTGACTACGAAGACGCTTTCTTTTGGCTCTCTGATGCGTTTATTACCAATGATTGTTTCAACTCTACTGATCCTAGCATTGGGTTAAAGATCAATGAAGACCGCGCAACGGTGAAATGTTATATGGCAGATACCGGATTACTCGTTACTCATGCGCTCGCAACGTCGGCTTCAACTCCGGAAAGCATCTATCGCGACATCCTTCTGGAGAAAATAGGAGTAAACGAGGGGATGCTTACAGAAAACGTGGTTGCTCAAGAGCTGCGTGCTCAGGGGCACGATTTGTTCTTTTATTCTCGCAGTGATCGCGAAAACGCTGCGCTGAATATTGAGATAGATTTTCTGATCGTGGCCAGATACGCAAATGCTGCGATGAGATCAAGAGTAAGTCCCCTGGAAGTGAAGTCTTCAAAGCGATACCGCACCGTGTCGCTTGACAAGTTCAAGGCTAAGTTCGGTAAACAGGTAGGCGCGCAGTACATTATCTGCCCAAGAGAGCTATCCGTTGACGGTGATCGTATCACGCTCCCACTTTATATGGCAGGGTGTTTGTAGAGTTTGCAGTCAATCTATCGCCTCCTACGAGGCCCCCAGTCCCAGCGCGCCGCGATCGGAGATTACTCTCGTGCGCTTGATAACGGGATTTATGCTCAGACGCAAAATTTATCGTGCTCCTTATCGTGTATACTATAAGCACACGATAAGGAGCACACTATGGTTTTCATGACAACACGCGAGCTGCGCACCAACACCAAAGAGCTGTGGGAGGCCCTGGATACTCAGCAGGAGATCGTGCTGACCAATAACGGCAAGCCACGCGCTATCGTGATCGATACTGATCCGGCGGAGCTGGAAGAGACACTGCTTATGATCCGCAGCGCTCGCGCGAAGGCGGCCTGGTATGCGATTCGCGCTCAGTCGGAAGCAAACGGGACAGGCGATATGAGCTTGGAAGAGGTCAACGCGCTCATCGCGCAAGCGCGCGCTGAAATGCGCGTACCGGCGGACTTGAAAAAGAAAAGCGCATGATGCAGGTATGCTGAAGGGTGTGGGTATGAGTGCGCCAGAGGCCGCAAATGCGAGCATTCCGCGGGGCGGGGGCATGAACGCGAATAGGGGTGTGCCGGGTGGCGCTTCACGCCTGGTTGTTCTGGACACAAATGTCCTGGTATCCGGACTTTTGACGACTCATAGCTCTCCGCCGGTCGAATTGGCCGGCCTGGTGCTTGATGGCTTGCTGCGCCTCTGCTATGACGAGCATATGCTGGCTGAATATCGCTTTGTACTTGCGCGCCCTCAGCTTCATCTCGACAGGCAGAAGGTAAACAGCCTTTTGCGGATGATTACCGCCTACGGCTTTGACGTCGATCCTCCTCGCGCTGCCCTCGATTTCTCCGACGAGTCAGATCGTCCTTTCTATGAGGTGGCGGAGCTCTGTCTTTGTCCGCTGGTGACCGGCAACCAAAAACACTTCCCGCACAAGGACTGGATCCTCAGCCCCGCCGAGTATCTCGCGGGGTTTTAGAAACAAGGTCGCGGCTATCTTCAGGAACGGCGCTGGCACGCATTTGGGCAGAGCCGACATCTTTTACGTCACGAAGTTAAAACCTCAGGAGCTCTTCAAGCGATACGTCGAGAGCATCTGCAAGGGCAAGCAGGGTAAAGAGCTGGGGATTCATCGGCGTGCCTGGTTTTGATTCCCCTTTTTCGAATTTCTGATAGGTATAGGTGGAGATTCCTGCAAGTTGTGCCACGCGCTCCTGGCTCAGCTTCCCCTTTTCTCGGAGCACCCCCAATCGCACGCCAAGTTTTCTTGAAAAATCATTGTTGCGCTCAGCGTTTCCCGCTTGCTCTAAATACACCATAAACTAACTATCAGCTGATACTCTTCTTGACACTACCATACCAGTATGGCAATATCAGTATGGTGAAAACTGAGCCAGAATTCCGTAATGGAAAGAGAGAAAGCCGATCAATACAGAGAAATTTGTAGATTGGCAGGTGGCGGGGGATTTAGTTGAAACCGTGGTGAGAAGCTTCAAAGACAATAGTGTTTTGATAGGAGCCGCAATAATGAAACCAGGAAAATTATTATCGTTTGCGCTCACTCTGGTAATGATTCTAAGCTTGGGCGCAGGGATTCCTGCGTTAGCCGGAGCAGCTGACGCAACAGGCAATCAGGACGGATTGCAGGCGGTGGTCTCAACCGACAAGGATACCTATGGTGCGGGCGACGATGTCCAAATAGGAATCACCGTTACCAATACAAGCGACTCAACGGTTAAGGATGTAACGCTTACCGGTGTGCTGCCCAGCGGCCTGAAGTTGAAGTCGGGGACTCTGACGAAAGGAGCGGCAAGCCTTACGACAGGAAGCTCCCTGGTTACAACGGCGGTCGCTGTTGCGCAGAGCTCCGGCGGCAGCACCCAGGCAAAGAGCGGCCTTCCTACGGCGGGCGATCTGTCAAACATGTTGCTTCCGATCGCCTTAATTGTTGCTCTAGCAATCGGGCTAACTGTGACATTACGGTTCCGGGAGAACGCACAGAAAATTATCAGCATCTTCCTCTGCGTTGCGCTTCTGGCAGCTATGACTCCTTCGCGCAGTTATGCAGCTGCAGCTCAAGCGCCTAAATCGTTTGATCTCGCAAAGACTATTAAGATGGGCGGGAAAGACTACGTCATTGCTGCGACGATTGGCTACACTCTAGAGAGCGGGGGCGGAACATCGCCTACTGATGGCAGTACTTACACTCGTGGCCAATGGATCCAGCTGCTAACGGAAAAGATGGGTATTAATCTCAGTACTAATCCTGATGATATTGATTATTTTTATGGTGACACGATAGATTCTCCCAATGGCATCGCAATTGAGGCGGCGCAGATATATGGGATATTGCCAATTCCGAATTCAGAGGGATACGCGGATCCAGAGCAAGATATCCCCTTGTTCTATCCTGATGAAGTTGCTACGAGAGAGTTTGTTGCCTATACCGTAGTGAAGGCAATGGGCTATGAAGGCGATTCAACTCTTAGCTGCAGCGATGCAAACAGCTTGCTTCATGAGTCAGAAGACGCTATTGCGGTGCAGGAAGGCTACTTGTTGCTTGTAGGTAATGCGTTTTTACCTAATGACCCCATAACGGGTACGGACAAGAATTTGATATTTAACAGAATTGACGCGGTTAATGCTTCTGTAGAGGTTGCGCCGGGCGAGGAGAAAGATGACATCACTTATCAACCTGGTGTCGTGCAAGTAAGCAATGCTGATTATTCGGTGACTGATAACGGTGATGACACCTATGTTGTTGTACTACCCACGGCTGCTGCCAATGGGATCGTCGCAGGCACTATCTTTGTCCTGCCGCCAAGCGATGAGTATATTTCCGGGATTGCGCTTAAGGCAATCAACGCTAGCATACAAAATGACGGCTCTATTAGATTGAGCTGCACAAAACCGGATATCAGTGATGTTGTAAACAATTTTGATTTTGCTGGTATTGGCATTGCAGATATGGCGCATGCGACTTTAGCAGATGGGGTGACGGCTGACTACGACCCTAATGGAGTAATTACGGCGGATGACAATAGTCAGCTTTCCCCCTATGATATTAATATTTCGACAATGTCAGGGACAAAGACTTACAATTTGGCTAATTTCAATCTGGGTAATACAGGAATAAAAGTAAATGGGAAAGTTGCAATTTCTGTCCCCAAGGTAACACTGAAAGCAAAAGGATCAGTGTTGACTGGGCTGTCTTTAGATAGTCTAACTGTTTCCATCAATAGTCAACTTAAGGCTACTGGAAGCTTGAGCTATAGTGGGGGAATATCATCAGGTGCATTTGATACGACATCAGGCGGACCAAAGTTTTTGCCTGGCGGCGAAGGCCACGCCGAACTTGGGCGAGTACCGATTCCTCTTGGTGACACAGGCTTATCTCTTGATTTTGTATTGACTGCTTATCTTAGCGTGGATGGTACTATTACGATTGGATACACTATTGACAATACACTCGGCCTCCAGTACACCAAGGGCCATGCTCTTCGAGCGATAAAAGATTTTTCCAAGCCATCTCCTACGCTTGAGATGAACGCAACAGCTAAACTCGGTCTGGAGATTTCTGCCAGGCTCTCGCTTCTTTCTATTTGTGATCTTGCGGGAATAGAGGCGCAAGCTGGTGTCGAGGCGGATGCTAAGTTCGTAGCTCATAGCGATGTTCACCCGACCTTATATTGTGCCGATGGCCTTGTTTTTCTCTACGCCTCCTATGGCTTAGATGGGGATACCTTATTGGGGGATATCCTATCAGCCCTCCACCAATCTATTCCAATAAAGGATATCTTCACCGCAAGCAACAGCCCTCTTGTGTGGAAGGCTCATCTTGAAAACGGCGTAGTCGTTGCCCATTGTACGTATGGTTCAGGAGGGGTCTCAGGTGTTGTCAAAACGGCAGCAGCTGATGTCGCTTTATCAAATGCAAGAGTAAGGATTTTCAACAATGCAGTTTTGATAAAGACTTTGTATACTGACAGTGCAGGAAAATTCAGCGCGAATGGCCTCAGCGCGGGGAGTTATACTGTTGAAATTTCGGCTACTGGGTATTTGAAATATATGAATAGCAATATAGGAGTTAGCAAGAGTCAAATCACCTATTTGGAAGTCCAGCTTATGGTAGATAGAGCTCATCCAAATGGCGTGGGGACTGCTCGCGGTTCAGTTACCAACGCGGTAACTGGGGGAACTATTTCAGGAGCATCCTACGCTGTTCGAGCCAACTGGGGTAATACTACGGGGAATACTGTGACGAGCGGTACGGTTTCAGGTGGTATGTACTCAATAGATTTGTCTCCAGGTAATTATACGATTACGTTTACTGAGAGTGGTTACATTTCAAGCTCAATTAATGTAGCGATTACTGCCAATGGTGAGGTCGTTAAGAACGTAACACTATCTCCATCGACGGGGGTGGCTGTTGGTGATAACTTGCGTATTGTTTTGACATGGGGTCTAGTGCCAGCAGATCTGGACTCTCATTTGTTTGGGCCAACCGTTGACGGAAATTCTTTATTCCATACCTGCTATTGGAATAAGGAGTATCTTGCGGGTGGTACTGCAGTTGCTGATCTTGATGTCGATGATACGACCAGCTATGGCCCAGAAACGACAACGGTGAACGCCCTGGGTTCGTCGGGCACTTATAGTTTCTACGTTCACGATTTTACGAACAGGAGTAGTAATGACAGCGAACAAATGTCAATGTCTGATGCACAGGTGCGCGTTTATTCAGGAGATAGCTTGCTTGCGACTTATAATGTTCCGCCCAATACGCCTGGAACACTTTGGCATGTGTTTGATTTTGACGCCGCTACAAAAACATTAATAGCGGTTAATCAATTCTCGTATGAGTCCGATTCGTATTTTAGTATATAGGGCGACAGTTTAGTGAAATGAGTCGGGGAGGTTGCTCTCTCCGACTCATTTATTAAAGACATGTATTTGCATAAGCACCGATTTCGCATGAGATATTTGAGAACATGTCTTTATTTGACGCTGGCGTTTGCGTTGCTAGCGCCATTAAATGTCTCGTGCACTACGCGGATGGGTAAGAGCAGCTTCATGCTGCCCTCTATTAAGGTCATTGAAACTTTAGGTGGAGCAAGCGGCTTCTCAAGGAAAACCCAGGACGACAGGATTCTGTTAAGCTCGGAGAGCTATGCGTCGACGGTGTTGAGCTACCAGGTAGCAGGTGGTGCGCCCAGACAGTTTTTTGCTGTTGATGTCAAAGCAACTGACGAAAATCTCTCGTTTCGGGACCCAAAACAGACCTCAGTATCCATTAAAGTTAGTCAAAACTACGACCAGAATGGGAGTCAGACTTCGTCGGTTTTGCCCGATGCGAGCGGTAAGCAGGCTCTGCACCTTCAGCGAGTGGTGAAGCTTGACTCACGAGGG
>Ga0123357_10009746_pt1 | contig 12141 bp, 7 predicted proteins | sample TergutEmb28metaG_FD_89873 | JGI IMG/M metagenome (GOLD analysis project Ga0123357, IMG submission 89873) | Embiratermes neotenicus P4 segment gut microbial communities from Petit-Saut dam, French Guiana - Emb289 P4 | ecosystem: Host-associated > Arthropoda: Insects > Digestive system > Gut ...
CTACCGGTTTTAGAAGAGCTACTCAAAGCAGCGCTGCCCTGTGTCTCGGACAACAGCTGTTTTCACTGCGGTTTTAGCAGCTCTACTCAGAGCAGCGCTGCCATTTGTCACGAACAACAGCTGTTTTCACTACCGGTTTTAGCAGCTCTAATCAGAGCAGCGCTGCCATTGGTCAGGGACAACCGCCTGTTTCACTACCGGTTTTAGAGGAGCTACTCATAGCAACGCTGCCATTTGTCACGGACAACAGCTGTTTTCACTACCGGTTTTAGCAGCTCTAATCAGAGCATCGCTGCCATTGGTCACGGACAACAGCTGTTTTCACTACCGGTTTTAGCAGCTCTATTCAGAGCAGCGCTGCCATTTGTCACGGACAACAGCCGTTTTCACTACCGGTTTTAGAAGAGCTACTCAGAACAACGCTGCCATTTGTCACGAACAACAGCTGTTTTCACTACCGGTTTTAGCAGCTCTATTCAGAGCAGCGCTGGCATTGGTCACGGACAACAGCTGTTTTCACTACCGGTTTTAGAAGAGCTACTCAAATCAGCGCTGCCCTGTGTCACGGACAACAGCTGTTTTCACTACCGGGTTTAGCAGCTCTAATCAGAGCAGCGCTGCCATTTGTCACGGACAACAGTTGTTTTCACTACCTGTTTTATAAGAGCTACTCACAACAGCGCTGCCATTTGTCACGAACAACAGCTGTTTTCATTACCGGTTTTAGCAGCTGTAATCAGAGCAACGCTGCCATTGGTCACGGACAACAGCTTTTTTCACTACCGGTTTTAGAAGAGCTACTCAAAGCAGCGCTGCCCTGTGTCACGGACAACAGCTGTTTTCACTACCGGTTTTGGCAGCTCTAATCAGAGCAGCGCTGCCATTTGTCACGGACAACAGCTGTTTTCACTACCGGTTTTAGAAGAGCTACTCAGAGCAACGCTGCCACTTGTCATGAACAACAACTGTTTTCACTACCGGTTTTAGCAGCTCTACTCCGAGCAGCGCTGCCATTTGTGACGGACAACAGTTGTTGTAACTACCGGTTTTAGCAGCTCTACTCAGAGCAGAGCTGCCATTTGTCACGGGCAACAACTGTTTTCACTACCGGTTTTAGCAGCTCTACTCAGAGCAGCGCTGCCATTTGTCACGGACAACAGCTGTTTTCACTACCGGTTTTAGAAGAGCTACTCAGAGCAACGCTGCCATTTTTGACGAACAACATCTGTGTTCACTACCGGTTTTAACAACTCTACTCAGAGCAGCGCTGCCATTTGTCACGCTCAACAGCTGTTGTCACTACCGGTTTTAGCAGCTCTACTCAGAGCAGCGCTGCCATTTGTCACGGATTACAGCTGTTTTCACTACCGGTTTTAGAAGAGCTACTCGGAGCAACGCTGCCATTTTTGACGAACAACATCTGTGTTCACTACCGGTTTTAGCAGCTCTACTCAGAGCAGCACTGCCATTCGTCACGGACAACTGCTGTTTTCACTACCGATTTTAGCAACTCTACTCAAAGCAGCGCTGCCCTGTCTCAGGGGCAAGAACTGTTTTCACTACCGGGTTTAGCAGCTTTACTCAGAGCAACGCTGCCATTTGTCACGGACAACAACTGTTTTTACTACCGGTTTTAGCAGCTCTACTCTGCGCAGCGCTGCCCTGTGTCACGGACAAGCGCTGTTTTCACTACCGGTTTTAGCAGCTCTACTCAGAGCAGCGCTGCCATTTGTCACGGACAACCGTTGATACTAATAATGGTACAGCCACACAAGGTCTTGGGTTTTCGACTTTTTCCTGTATATTTTTTTAGTGAACCATCATCCCCGCCCACACGGCCGAAAACTCCACCGCTTCTCAAAACAAAATTTGGACAGAAGCCCTACCGTGTCTTGGGCTATCGATTTTTCCTTGGTATTTTTTCAGATTGCCACCATTGTCACCCCTGTGCCGAAATTCCACCGTTTCTCCGCCATATTTGATGGACGTGGGAGGGTCAGCCATTTACTTGAAATAACCGCTTCTCCGCCATGTTGGATAGACTTGGGAGGGTCAGCCATTTACGTGAAGTAGGAATTATATTTTAATTAATTTTCAAAAATAGTAGAACACGGTTTTAATTAATGCTGACTAGTGTTGAAGGAGATAGACAACACTACACGTGTGAAGGTGTGTGAAGGAATGTCACGGCGGATGCAGCAGATACCCAACACCTAATATGATGTTTGTTCGTTCAGTGTAAGGACAGGAATAAGTGAATTATAATTTAATTTTCGAAAATGGTACTTTATATCCGTTTTTGAATTTTCAACGATTTGGAATTTAAACGTGATTGATCCTATAAAAATAAAAAATTAACTTTCCCAAAATTTTTTATGTGGTCAATTTTGAAAATCTGACTTTAGATAATTTTTGAAAATTTTATAGTAATTTTTGCATTGATAAATAGAAGTACACGCGCTTGTGGAATATGTTTCAATGCTACCCACTTAAGTGAAAAATCGAATTACGTATATAGAAATGTTATATTATAAATTTATGATTTTTTAATATTCCACGCGATTGTTATATGAAGACGACGTTTGAAAGCGGATGTCGCTTGTCGTAAAAAGATGTTTTAAAACAGAACGTGTGCATGTTAATAACACGTCGGTAGATTTCCTTGTGACATGACTGCAAAAATGTTAATATTTGTCTAGATGTATAAAAGCACAGCCTGGCGATTACTCCGTCTTTTTAAAGAGGGCTTGCTCTGAAGAATATTCGAGAGACGTTCAACGGCTCAAACTTCATTTATGATATCAACCAGTTACAAGCCGTAAGTGCATTTTTTACTGTGTTACTGTGTCATTCGTGAGTGTGAATTTAGTAGGCGAGGATAGCGTTACGCATTAATAAATAAACAGTCAAAATGAATTTTAATTTCATTTTAGGTTACATTAGTACACATATTAATCCTCCTTGTTTTTTGCTCTCCACATTCTCGGTGAACAAACAGCTTCTTCTTTTCAAAGAAGGCTTGCTGTGAAGACTATACGGCGTCGCCGGCTTTCAACATCAACTAGTTCTAATCGGTAAGTGCATTTTTTTATTTTGTTACTGGTCATGCATGAGTTTGAATGGAGTAGGTGAGGATAATGCTAGGCCTTTAGAAAAGCGGTCAAAATGAATTCCCATTTTAGGTTACATATCTATACTCTTGCTTTCGCTCTCCCGCAGCCTCTCACATTCGCGAATGAATGTAAGTCCTTTAATGTACCTAACATATACGCAAAACGGAAATCGTTTGGCATGTTCCATAAGCGGATCGTCTGTGTTCAACCAGTGTTTCAATCCGCCGCCACAGTGAAAGCACGTTGTCTGATCACTCCAACCTGTAATCAGATTTCAATATGATGAAATGATTGAATAGGCCTAAGTAATAGCTAACATTTTTTTTATTATTCAAAATTTTATGCAGGTCCCTACCGTGTAGAAAACCCTGCCGCATTTAAAATTTCCCGTGCGGGTTTCATGCCTTGTGGCCAGTTGGTGATGACGAAAGACCTTAATCGTGTTTCGTTTGTACTGTAGGACGTGTATGGCGGTCCATCCCAACGAGTCATGGCACGATTCATCACAAAATGTTATGTTAATGGGAGAATGGGTGACACAGTCCTGATACCAGCGGAATTGTTGGGATTCGAATTTGGCCTCCAACTTCGGTGGCCCGATATCCGCAGGACGTTCAAATTTATTATTTGAATTGTGCTCCATGATATTTCTAACCTGAAAAGAAGTCAATATAATTAGAAGTCCTTCCTATATATTCTGGAATATGAGTAGCAAAAAAAGAAAAACACTAACATATCTGATCCAAACAAGTTTATTGTATCGAAGAAACAAATACAGAAAAATATACGTTATTGTTTCGAGTTCTTCAAATAGTTCTGGAAATCGAATACTCTTACTTGCATTAGGAGTTGGTTCTATATATGTGACTGAACTTAAAGCAGGTGTTACATATGTCAAAACATCGGGCAAAGCAAACGTATGAACATTCAGTTGATTTTGAACCACATGAAAAATTTAGGAGATACTATATGTCAACGAGTTTTAAGCTGACGTATTGTTTATCGAAATACCATCTGGCAACCCTGTAGCTTCCTGCTGTAGTTAGTCTAAAGTCGCCATCTTTGCATCCGTACTCTTCGTTTCCACACATGGACTCTCACAATTTGGGCAGATTTTCCGCCATAGTCTTGACATGTTGATCAGTGAGGATGAGGAGTGCTCCTAATTCCACGAAGTTTTGGTAGTCTCGAGCAGGGTAGAAACTAACGGAAACATATTTCGTCCTGTCCTCGTCGATGAAAAACACATGTTGTAGCAGAATCCTCTTGGGATTCAATGCCGGATTCAAGGCTTCGACGTAGAAGTTACAGGTGTCAAATTCTGGCGCCCTGACGACGAGTGTCGGTGGTTCAGTAGATTCTTTACGTCTTCTAGCTGACATCGTAGAGTAGAGCGATAGGCAGCTAAGTGCTCGTTGCATTTTTATATTGCTGAAACACGTTTGGCGGTATGACGAGTTTTGTCCTTAGAGCACTTGACATAATATTTTGTCTGAAGGTGATACGTCAACCAATCGTAAAGAGAATGCGCGTTTTTAGTTGCGCAACTGAAATATTTGGTAAGCCAGGCTGTAGCTGTAGCTGTATTTAGTTTTGAGGTGAAGGGCATTTAAAGTCTTGCAGACTGAGATTTAGGCGCCCCAATAATTCGGAGAGAAATTTGCATTTTGAAGCTCCATAGCTGTACAAATGTGCGAATCCCGCCACCACCTCGCTTACGACTGTGAATAATTTATGATATGCTATGTGACCGTCATGATAATTGAGTCCGTTTTCCTCTGAGCCATGAGGCATCATGACGTAGGGCTTTCAGAATGAAATACCTGCGTGACGTCGGCAGAGACCAGAGAAAGTTCCTTGACGACGGTTTCCTTCTGGCGCCCCTTTAAATATTCGTAACCTATGAGAACCTCCATATCGGTCGACATGGCACTTGGGAATGATGGACTAGGCCGCGAATTCTATTCACACAACTAGGCAGTCATAAAAGACGACCTGAGTGAGGTCATGAACCAAATGCTCTGTGCAGAGAACATATTACATCAACAGAAACGGGGAGTGACAGTCTGCCTACCAAAAGCACGTGGAAACCACACGCCCGAAGACAACCGCCCCATCACGCTCCTCAACTCTGACTACAAGATTCTTGCTCGCATTATCGCAAAACGCCTGTGTCCAGTGTTGGCAGATCGCCTAACGGGCAGTACTGCGGGGTTCCTGGGAACACAATAATTGACGCGGTGGCAACGGTACGTGATACCATCGCGTTTGCGAAATGCAGGCGGATCCCGTAATGTGTGTTTTCCCTTGATTTTAAAAATGCTTTTGATAGGATCTCCCACAACTACCTGTTTCAAATACTCCAGGCATACGGCATTGGAAACTCCTTTCCACAGTTCAAATCAATGGCCCATACCAGTTCGCTGCGCAGTGCGTCAGGGGTGTCCGATGTGTATAGCCCTCTATGCTCTATGTCTCCACCCACTCCTTCGCCTTCAGGACCTAAAACTACCTGCTTTAAGGACTGGAAACTCCGCACGACCCACATCGGCGGTGGCTTATGCCGATGACGTGACCATTTTTGTGACCTCTGCTGCTGACTTCGCCATTATAGAGGACGCCATACGCCTATATGATCGAGCATACGGCGCCCGCACAAACCCGCGAAAATTAAAGGCCCTCGCAGGAGGAAGCTGGTGTATACTAGAGACCGTCTTAGGGATCGCGTATCATCCTTATGTGGCCATATTAGGCGTCACTTTCAGGGGCAGAATAGAGCAAACGATGAAAGACGCCTGGGCAAGATTAACAGGGAAGGTGCGATGCCAGGCAAAGTGAGCTTACACTCCGGGCTCTTGCCTGGCAACACGGAAGCATTATGTCAACACTTTTCTCCTATCAAAAATATAGTATACCACGCAGATCTTGCCGGCCCCAAACATATACACACCACAACATACAACCGCCTTTACATGCAATATCTGGAGAGGAAGAGTCTTCCGAGTGCCTATATGATCATTACAACGACCGAAACAAATGGGAGGATGGGAGATGCCGGATATTGCAGCGTAGTGTACGGCGCTACTCCTATACCTATGAACCCTCAAGGCCAACAGAAAAGAGCGGTGACAGCAGCATGGTTACAGCCCTGGAACCTCACTGGTAGGTAGGCAAACCCACCGCATTCCACAAATTTCCCACGAAACTAGCATATCTGTACGTGTACGCCGTCAACATGGCCTACATCATGCCTCCTGAACAAGACGAGGCGCCGATGCTTCCGGAGACGTATCTACGCCTCACTACACAGTATGGCACTGGCACTGAAAGGGTCACGGGACGTACGGATCATGGCACAACACCCAACTACTCCGTGGTCTAAGGTGTGAGAGAACCTACACTCAGTTTGGTAACCGGAGGAACTTAAAGCGGCCTGGTTTATGATTATTCATGATCTTGAACCGACCAACGACCGGTTAGCCAAGATACAAAGAAGTGCCACAGACAGTTTCCAACACTGCGGTCAAATAGACACTCTGATTCACAGACTGAGTGTAGCGAAGGGGCCGACAGTTGGAGGTGGACTCGTTCCAGAATAGCGGGTATCCTTCGCATGGACCCGAAATACATTCAAACGGAATGGACTGTCCATCCGAGTTTTCAATTTTGGCCACCACAGAGGCATAAGGCAATTTTTGAATCTTGTGTTGGCGGGCCTTCGTTTGAAGGCATGAATATAAAGTTTTGGGACCGGCGTTCTAAATTTCAAATTTAGTGCGCCCTTTGTGTAAAATATGAATATTTTACGAACTAAAAGGAAAACGTAATAAAATACACAGAATTTTGTGGAGAAAAAAGATTTTGACAAATGTCTAAAAAAATCAGTAGGTGATTTATTTAATGAATATTGTAAATGTGGTCTAAGAGGCAACAGTAATATCATGCCGAATATAGGCTGGGTGGTGGCTAAACTTTACAGTGTGCTGAAGTATGATTTTGTTTGTTGTTTTGTGTGGGTGTAAAACTTGATCGTGGTCTGTCACATTAACAGGACTGCATTGGCTGAAGGTATTCGTTCATCAGGTCCTGAGAAAGATATTTGGGCCCCTGATGGATGGAGTAAGAGGAGACAGAAAAAAAATCACATTTTTGTGCCTTGAGTTTTTGAACACCAAACAAAAGAATAGTTTGGTGAACAAATGAAGGAGAATGAGGAGGTTCGGGAAGGGGAGAGACGTGTCGCTTACATGGGGAAGGAGTATGCTGCTAAACTGCCATAACCTTGTCACCGCCACAACAAAATTTACTTCAGGCACTCTCTCTAGACGACGTTTGGGGACACCTATCTTCTCTTAAGCCAAAGAGTACTTCCCTCAGCTAACCCCGGTGGGCGCGCCGCCTAAGGAATGGTTCTGCGGCTTCTCGCGTGTAGGGACTTTGGGTTCGAATCCCGCAAGTGACATGGGTCTCTGTCAGCTGTGAGCGTTGTGTGTCGTCAGGTAGAGGTCTCTGATCCGGGCTGATCAATTTTCCAGAGGGGTCCTACCGAGTGTGGTGTGTCTGGGTGTGATCGTAAAGCCTAGATAATGAGGAGGCCCTGGCCCACTAGTGGCTGTTGCGACACAGGGGGAGGGGAAAATTACTCCCTTATTGTGGTGTTCAGGCATTCAGCATTGAAATCAACTGCCATTTATCTCAAATCCTGGCTGTCTAATACCCCTTGAATTACGATCGCGTGTGTCATGTTAACAGAATCAGTTCATACACGTACACAAAATGAGAGAGAAGACGAGCTAACCGTGGCGAACCGATAGTTATCTCGACGTACTCCGTCCATTCCTGTGTTAGAGTGATGAGGTAGAAAACTATTGCTTACATCGTAGTTACAACTTCGATACTATTACGCTCACGATAGCACACACACGCGCGCGCGCGGTTTTGATGAAAATATCCAAAAGAATGCGATAGCTTGAAAAACGTAGCGTAGTTGAAAGAAATATATGACGACACAGTCAACGTATGTATAACGTAATATTGAGGCGCGTTCGTGTATCCATTGTTGTTGTGGAAAAGTTATAACTCTTATATATTCTGAATGTGAGTTTGCAGCCTTAGTTAACCAGGACGAAAATCGCATCCGCCATATTGTATTTCCACCTTGTGTCCTCTCTGGCTGCATCGCATTTTTCCGCATTATCTCCTACAAAGCACGATTTAAAAAATATATATTGAACGTAAAATATTTGTTGTGATTTTCTCCACAAAGCTTTTCTAAAACATATCTCATTCCAAGAATAATTCTTCGACTTATTACAATACGAATACCAGGCGAATACACGGACAGGCAACAGAAATATTGAAAAGTGTTACACTTCCCGCAAGATATCTGTAGCATGAGACAACAGAATGCTGATATTTGCATCCTTCAGCTTCACTGTAGATTAAAGTTTTTGTCCTCTAGCGGCTTTAGCAGCGCTACTCAGACCAGCGCTGCTGTGTGTCAGGACAAAAGCTGTTCCCACCAGCGGTTTTGGTAACGCTGCTCTGTGTCACGGACAACAGCTGTTTCCACTAGCAGTTTAGCAGCGCTGCTCTGTGTCAGGACATCAGCTGTTTCCACTAGCGGTTTTAGCAACGCTATTCAGACCAACGCTGCCCTGTGCCACGGACAACAGCCGTTTTCACTGGCAGTTTTAGCAGCTCTACTCACAGCAACGCTGCTCTGTGTAACGGAAAAACTGCCGTTTTCACGTGAGGCGCTGCTGTTTGCTGCTTTCCTCTCCCTCACAATCAGTCTGTAGAATGTATGGACGAGAAGAAGAAGCGTTTATGAATGCTTTTTTTACAATAGAATGTGTAAAAATAAAAAAGAGTTTTCAATAAATTTCTTGCACAATTTCTCCGATATATAGAGCTTTTCTTGTTTATTTCTGTAAGGAGACGATATGGATCCCCATATGGCTGACAGCTGTTGTAGTTCATTGACAAGTAATTCCGTGTCGAATGAATCAAATTTGAGTGTTTCTTCATTTTAAATATTTCCGAACTATATGACACAACGCAGCATCTACCTGCACATAGCAGCGAGTCATAAACCAGCTCGTTGAGACAACACGACAGTTGACAGTGCCTCTCACCCAGCAGCGCGGCATAAACCAGCCGCTTCCAACCGCGGGGAAACACTGGTCTCTGCGGCTTGCAGCGTTAGCAGCGCCTCTACTTTGACAGCAGCGCTGCGGATAGAATATTTGAATTACCGAATCTTCAGCAGCGCTGTCAACCGAAGCGCTGCTAAAAACCGCTCGTGGAAAAGGAGCCTAATTAGTTGCTGTGTGTCGATAGAGCTGAAAGCATTATCGCCGCCATGTTTGTCCTAGACGATCAAGGAACAAAGTCCATGGAGCATAGTCCTTTTTGAGAAGCTTGTAGTTTCTCAGCTAGTAAAGAAGTTCCTTACATTTTATGGAACAAAAAGATTCATTGTCGAATTCATATGAGTCAGCCAATTTTACTTTATTATGAGCCAGATTAACCTAGTTCAAGCTCTCTAATCCTATTTCTGTAAGACCCTCACCTAACTTTGTTCTCCCACTTAAGCCCTGTTCTTCCAAGTTAAGCCATGTATAGGAGGTTCAGACACCAAAAACTGTAGTCTCTTCCTTGCCTGCTATATACCCCGCTTATCTTATATTCCTAAATTTGATTAAACCAATAATATTCCCTGAGGAAAACTTTGGATTTCCTTACTATATAAGTCTTTAAAGAATTCTGTTGTTTCCTTCCTGTCGGGTCCAAATACTTTCCCCGCACCCCGATCCCGAATACTCTCAGGTTATATTCGTTCCTTTATGTAAAAACAACTGTATTTCGCATCATAAAAGACAACAGGCAAATTATAGTCTAATGTGTGTACAAGAATGGTACTTGCTTGGTACAGTTGGAGAAAATTGTTACAGCAAACAGTGGTGAAAATTTATCCTTACATGCGTCTGCAGACACACAAAGCGTAAGCTCCAAGTAATTCATATTTTCCAACCAACGTACGAAGTTCTCAATTACCAACTTCAATGAATTAATCAGAATCTCTCTATGGGTTTTTCAGGAGTTACTCTGTCGAGTCTCTTGACACAAACTCAACCATCTTCCATCATCATGTTCATCAAACTTCCTCTCTCCAGTCGCTACTAACACACACATATATCCTGACAGATGCAGATGGCAGCACTGAAGCCTTTCCCACCAAACAATTTAGTGCAAGAACAGTCACAATATGAATTTTTCTTTGAATTTTTCATACAAATTCTCTTTTTGTTTCTGTTTTCTGTTTATTTATTTACAGGGAAAGAAACGCCATTAGAAAAATACTCGTATGCGACGAAAAAGAAATGGCTCCTTGCCTTGATATTGTCACCAGGCGTACTTGTGGAAAAAATGGCAGTTGCTGAGAATTTCTGCACGTAGTTCATGGTGTAGGCGTAACGCGGGATAGTAGGCGGCCACGAGGAGAGGCAAATTCCCCTGTGACATTTTTTCTGCTAAGAATGGTTATTTTCGGCCACAGAGTTGGAGAGGGGCAAATAAAAATATGGGGTGACAGTGGGGAAATGTGGGCATGTGTACAATGGGCCGGTTCAAACCAATCTTACACTATCTTCCTAACTTGACTCTTTCGCAAATTAAAGTTTTTAACACCCACGGTTGATTTTGCCCCCCTCCCCCCCCCCAGTGTTCCGTATTGGTTTATGGCCCACCCGACACGAAACGTTATGAAATTTTGATTCAGCACTGTTTTTCACTGTTTAATTTTTCTGAAATATGACGCTCTTTCGTCGGGTAAATTGTCCCCGACTTTTCGAGAGAACCCACTACCTTCACACAAACGACACACAACATTAGGAACAACACAGCGACTAATTCCAAATATCAGTTTTTTTACCCACCAGAAGCTATGTTAACGCAGTCTGTGCAATGACTGGGCAATGGACTTGACAATCACAGAACTGTGGTTCGATTCGCAGTGAAGGCAAAATCATTATCTCTTTTTCAACAACTCATGACTGCTGCTTAGTCCACCCGAGGGGTACAGTGGGCTTTCAGGCTGAGCGTTTAGCGGTCCGGGTCTGATTCTAACCATCCATCTTTACTTAGTGTCGATGTTGAGATTGAGTGGAGCCCTAACTCCAGTACCCCATATTCATTCATGTCATGAACAGAGACTTATTTGCTTTCCTTCTACATTTGTGCCTAAATGGTTATCAAATATTTTACAGAGTTTCTTAAGACTTAATATAATTCGTTAAAATTGTCGCTTGGCTTTCTCATTCCTTTCCACTGATAGAGCAACTGTCTCAAAAAGAAGGCTCTTGAAGCGTTTGGAGACATCAAAACAGGACAAAGAATTCGCGCAGGGAAATTTGAAGATGACTTTGTGCTAGGGGTTGGGGAAGAAACGGTACTATAGGGCATGATGTGTAGACTAATTGAGAGTGGAAAATGCAGCGGAGTGGAAATGAATGCGGTAAAGACTAAGGTAATAAGACTCTCAAAGAAACCATCTACAGGGTGATTTGTCTTCTGCCATAAATTCGTCACGAACTGTAGCTGACGCTCCCACCCCCACTCCCCGTCCATCATCCTCCACTCTTCTCTTCATCCGGCCAGTGCACTTTGCAGCCACTGAGCCGTGCCAGCAGGCAGCAAGGTCGTCCCTATGCGGAAGTTTTTCTGCGTGGACTTTGGGTCCCGTCGTTTCTATCCTGAGTTTGTCGTTCGGTGGTTGGCTGCCGTGAGTGGATGAAAGGGCGAATAGGTGGCCACGTAGACATTGAAGGCAGGGGCAGCGTAGCCCATGGGGTGATTTTGTGTGTCTGCGGATCATGTCCAAAACATCGCGACTCGGACTCGGACGGCTATGAGGTTGGATGCCGGGCCCCACTGAGCCAGGGGCGAAGACTGACGAACTGAGTGTTTTATGACAAGCTGTGTATGGTAGTTTGCCTTTTGGTTCTATCCTGTGGGTGGAAGCTGA
>Ga0123357_10009747_pt1 | contig 12140 bp, 5 predicted proteins | sample TergutEmb28metaG_FD_89873 | JGI IMG/M metagenome (GOLD analysis project Ga0123357, IMG submission 89873) | Embiratermes neotenicus P4 segment gut microbial communities from Petit-Saut dam, French Guiana - Emb289 P4 | ecosystem: Host-associated > Arthropoda: Insects > Digestive system > Gut ...
ATTTCCTGGGGGTAAAGGCGGCCGGTGCGTAAGGCTGACAACCTTACCACCATCCTGTGCCGTTGTCATGAAATCTGGGAACCTTAACTTCCTGGAATCCTCTGGGCCACTCCAGGCCTGTAACTGGACTGCTTTACCTTTACTATCCTGAAATGGGACGTAGAAGAATCGTCCAGACGAAGGTACCTATGTACTAATCTACAAGACTTCACATCTCAGAAGACTTGAATTCTCATCTACGCTGCTTGAGCCTAAAATTTCAAGTGGTTATTGATTGTTAGGGGAGAAATATTTTTGAGTTTATATAGACGAGCTTCCTCCCTCTTCAGATAAAACGAAGGCTTAGGCAATTCTTAGAGTAAGTCTGTTCCATACCACTGAAAGTACCTCTAATGGCCACTTAAAAAGGAAATTCTTTGCCGATATTTGAAATGGAGACAGAGTGCAGCAGTGCATAACCACATCCCCTCCCTCACACAAATAAATTCCTATCACAAAAATTCTAGACCTTAGTGACAATTTTTTATATGTATGACTACAGAAGCTGTATTACTGAGACGTGGAGGGAAGCACTGAACAACGTTGTTACGTTGGTTTGTTTAATAAGCTTTTAGAAGGTCAGACCTTATAATGCCGCCTGTTCAAATGATGACTGACTGACGAAGTAGCAGGGACGTGCAAGGAAGTGTCTGTGGTTTGATTTCACCTATTTTAATCCCTCGAAAGTTTATTTCTATTATTCGCCAACAGAATTATATAGATCTTGTATATTAGGTGTATTCATTACTACTGCATGTTTCGGCTATTCTCCTTATCATTATAATGTAGTGGTTGCGAATATAACTAATATACAAAGTCTGAATAGTTCTGTTTGCAAGATAGAAATAAATACTCAATTGATTAGAACCCAAAGGCTCGATGACACTTCGATTGTTTTCATCACAGATACGTGGACGGATGGACGGAAACAACTAAAACAACGCCCATCAATAGCAACGTTGCTAGTGGTGCTGGTGGCGGTGTTGTTGTTGTTGGTGGTGGTGGTGTTGGTGTTGGTGTTGGTGTTGGTGTTGGTGTTGGTGTTGTTGGTGGTGGTGGTTGTGGTGGTGCTGGTGTTGGTGGTGGTGGTAGTAACAGTAACAGTAGTAGTGGTAGTAGTAGTAGTAGTAGTAGTAGTAGTAGAAGCAGAAACAGCAGCAGCAGCAGCACCACCAACACCAACACCACCACCACCACCACCACCACCACCACCACCACCACCACCACCACCACCACCAGCGGTAGCAATAATGACGACTATGACATAACAATAATAATAATAACAATAATTGGAACGTAATACCTGCTTAATACAGCATTGTGAGAAGAAGCTGTTAAAAAAAAGAACACCAAAGGTAGGTACGTACGTGAGCGCCGTATGTTTGTGTATTTGTATTTCACGAATCAGCTGACCGGACAGATAACTGCAGACTACTCCTCGTCTCCTTGCGGCTTTCCTATGTGTCTTGTCGAGACTATTTCCTGGTAGAACACTCAGTTGGCTGTGTAGGTAGCGCATGCATCTGCCACGCTAATTTAGTTGTGTACGTGACACGTTCTTCTGCCACGCTAATTTAGTTCTGTAGGTAGCCATTCTTTTACTAGCCTGTTTATTTCTGTAGGTAGCACACGCATCTCGTGCGCAAGTTTATGCCTGTTTTTAGTGACATGTATAATGACTGGGAGTCTGTGAGGCAGGTTGGTGCGAGAGACGAGAAAACCATTGGAATGTGTTTGGTTTGTCTGAAGACACTAACCATGTGCTGCAAATAAAGAAGGAATTGAAAGGGGTATATCTGCCGGTATATTTCACTGCAGATGTCCCGAGTTACAGTTTAAAGGGTTCAGAAAACAGCAGACACAGACAATGAAGGACCATTTATTTTCCGAATGCAATTCTTATATATTATTTCTGCAGGAATTTGTTAAATGTAAGAAATTCATACATGATTTAGTTACGAGAACTGATGGAAAAAAGTAACTTTGGGAGACCTAATAGACGTGATTGTGATATTAAAATTCATTTTAAGTTGTTAGATTATGAAGGTTTGGAATGGATATAGCTGGCTCAGGATATGACCCAGTGGCAATTTATTTTATTATTTGAAGTGAAATGTATTATTTAATGACGTGTAAATTACTGTGATTGCTTGGCGTAGTAGGTACGTGTGTAAAATGGAAGTACGAAGGACTGGTGGGATGATACTGACAGAGGAAACGGAAATACCGGTGTTGTTGTTGTTGTTGTTGTTGTTGTTGCTGTTGTTGTTGTTGGTTGTGGTGGTGGTGGTGGTGGTAGTAACAATATTAAAATTAATTTTAAGTTGTTAGATTATGAAGGTTTGGAATGGATATAGCTGGCTCAGGATATGGCCCAGTGGCAGTTCTTTATTTTATTATTTGAAGTGAAATGTATTATTTAATGACTTATAAATTACTATGATTGCTTGGCGAAGTAGGTACGTGTGTAAAGTGGAAGTATGAAGGACTGGTGGAATGATACTGACAGAGGAAACGGAAATACTCGGATAGAACCCTGTCTTACTTTCAGTTTGTCCACAATTCCCACATGGACTGACCTGCGATCGAAATTGGGTCTCCTCGGAGACCGTAGTCTTTATGACTTAGGTAATAAAAGTTCGGCCTTCATGTAAGTTATAGAATTCTACACCAGCTGAACGACTGTCAGCTTAAAATACTTTATTACCCAACAGATGCACAAATATATAATCCGTAGATACAATCAGAATTATTATAAAATATTTTAAAATATTTAAAATTGCTCCAACATATTTCGGATCACAATGGATCTATCATCACGGAACTTTATACAGTGCTTGGCTAAAATTACATTAATGATTCTATCGTGTCCGTTGATATGGACGTAGTTGGTGTTATGGCAGCATATTTGTCCGTGGTGCGTGTGTGTACTGCACAGTCTAGAGAGGCACTGCCTATCTAGACTGTGCAGTGCCTCTCTAGACTGTGCAGTACACACATGCACCACAGGCAAATATGCTGCCATAACACCGACTACATCCATATCAAAGGACACGATAGAATCATTACTGTAATTTTAGCCAAGCACTGTATAGAGCTCCCTGATGATGGATCCCTTGTGATCCGAAACATGTTGGAACAATTTTAAGTATTTTAAAATATTTTATAATAATTCTAATTGTATCTACGAATTATATATTTATGCATCTTTTGTATAATAAAGTGTTTTAATCGTCATTGATGCACGGTACAAACATGAAGACTGTCAGCGTGTACAGTTGGGCTGGCCTCGTTAGGATTTGTGGTTAATGTATAAACGTCTGTACAAGTGACATGAGGGAAGAAAACACAAATAAATGGGTTTAAGTTACTTCGTTCTCCAAACTGCAACACAGGATACTATTTTCACGTCCTTTCATTGTTGTCCGATGTCTCATAAACTGGATCTTTTCCGATGTCTGTCGTGTAAATTCACGTGGCCACAATACTCGTTAGAAGCCCCCTGTTCTTGTGGCTGCGGGTCTGCAGGGTGAAGCGGATAAGATCTGAGAGGCTTGTTTCCGGCGGAGGTGTTAGGGTCGGTTGGGTGAACGCCATGTGATCTATAAGACGTGACATTTCTGGGCTAGATCAAACAGGAAGTTGTAAGTCGCGCAGGATTGTTTTAAGTTCCGGCTTTGGTTACTGGACTGTTCACTCACTGAGATCCAGTTCTCTTTGACACTTTTCAGAGCGGATTTAACTTGAATTTTATTAAAAATTCAGCTCGTACCGCACAGTGCTTACTTTGCTGTTACACAAAACGATCAGTTAACCTAGTATGGGGTAATAATTGATGTTTGTTCTGAGATCCGCGCAAAACAAATGATAGCACTCTACAAGCATAATGTAGAATTTTTAATGTTAAACCTGGTGGTTTATGAAGTGTAGGGTGGGCCCACTAGTTTGGGACTTTTATCTCCTCTTTCCTCCTGAATATGGAAGGAGATCCTGTCTAGAAATTGGTGGGTGTTTGACTTCAGAAACCGAAAGTAACCAAAATATCATTGTAGAGTATGACAATACACTGTATTCGGAATTCTTTAAATCATAAATAATTTTAATTTAAATAGAAAAGTTTAGTTTATATAAATTTGTGCAGAGCATATTTTAGACAAATTTCAATAAATAAGACGAACAAATATTATAGAGAATTTGCCTGTCCGGGTATAATAACTTTAAACCACGTACAACATGAGGGAGAAAGTTACACAATCAGTAGTCTTCGACGCCCTAGGTTCACTTCTGGTCTAAGTTTTATGCCGTATAAGCTGGGGAAATGTAGTTACAGAGCTTAGTGCCAAAGAGTACATTGATCAGATTGAGGTACTAGCCGTCTCTCCGCTCATTTGTGTTCATTAGTTGGGTTGAGAGGGCCACACAAACAAGGCCTATATAATACGAAGTCTCAGGCGTACCACCCGTCCTTCAAATGTGCATGAGTCGTTATGACGTGCTGCTTAAGCACAGGGACAGGCTGTCCATCTTATATATTGTGGGCAGAATGCTCATACCCTGCCAGGGTCAGAGTGTCGTTAGTTTCGCCTGTTATATGCAACATGATATTATTATTTTTTTTTTCCATCTTTGCACCGTGCATTTTGAATTCTACGTAGTTCACACACCAACAAATCCACTATTTATTAACTTGGTTGAAAGTTTTAATTTACATTAAAGTAAACAATAATATCGCTCCTACATGTTTCGGTCTCTAATGATCATCATCAGGGAGCTTTATTTGTACCTGACTAAAGTTATATTTCTGTTAAAACACTCGGTAAAATTACATCGTTATATAAATTAGGTGATGTGGCAGCATGTCTGCAGACATGCTGCCATATCACCTAATATATTTAACAACGTAATTTTACGGAGTGTTTTAACCTAAATATAACTTTAGTCAGGTACAGATAAAGGTCCCTGATAATGGTCATTAGAGACGAAACATATAGGAGCGATGTTATTATGTATTTTAATATGAATTAAAACTTTAAACCAAGTTAATAAATAGTGCATTTGTTGGTGTGTGAACTACGATGATATTATTTGTTTTGCGTACCAAAGTGTGTTACGGGTGATATCGATGTACTTTTCTGGCCAACGTGTTATGTTGTGCGATTCGCAGAATTTGACTGTAGACGCTATTTATTGCAGAAAAGAACAGTTGTTCTCTTTAAAGATGTGCTTCAAGTAAAACACTTTGCTCCCCCCCCCCGCAATACTCTTTTAATATATGCAAGTGCACGGAAAGAGTTGCCATTAATTATAATGGAAACAACTGAAGCCTTTATTCCTATTGTTGAAGAGAGTTTTCATTGCATTTCTCTATGACGTCTAGAAACATTACTCTTTTCATTGTGAATGTAACCTTAAGGTGATTTACCCCCCCACCCCCCAAAAGATTAACATAAAAGCTTAGGAAAACCTGCAATATCTGACGCATATGTCATTCAACATTGCTAAAACGACGTTGCCGATACAAGTATTTCTGCCCAGTCGAGGTATAGAACAAACTCACTACACCTTAGCGCTATAAGCACTATCGGCGTACGGGACTATTCCATAAAATAAGTCAGGAAAACTAGGAGCGCCATTAATTTTCGTTAGGTTAGATGATATATATTCAACGTTGCTGATAACGGACCAGTTCCAATGTCGTGGCTCACGGTACCAAATTTATCTGATACATCAGGCGAGCTCTGACATTTTTACATGCGTTGGGAGGTGAGTAGAAGTCTGTAGAACTGCTCTATATGAACTGTATATAGTACAGTTCTATTAATATTGAAATTACTGAAATGTTCTTAAAGTGACTCAGACGGTTGAGATGATAATGATGATGATGATGATGAATATGATGATAATAGAGAAAACACACACCTTCAATCACAACAAGAGTTGTTTGTTGTATGTATGGGAAATTTCCTTACAACCTGATTTTGGCGGAAATGGGTCTTCGTCGGATAATACATGCGAGTATATTAAAATACACTAGGGAGAATTACTGCACTACAATTTGTTTGAATTTAAATGACATCTCATTTTTTCAATTAACCATCAAGGTAAATCAGTCCTGTTACAGGTCTGGAGTGACCCAGAAATTTCCAGGAAGTTATGGTTCCCAGATTACATGACAACGGCACAGGATGGTGGTAAGGTTGTCAGTCTTACGCATCGGCCGCCTTCACCCCTAAGAAATGTTCCTGGTACTCATTTCTGTAGAGGCTGAGTCGTTCCCAGGCCCATAATGCGATCGGAAGGATTATGTAAATGAAAAATTCCAATGACTCCATCTAGGATCGAACCAGCGGCCTTCCGATTTGTAGCACAGCATCTTAAGCACTGTGCTACCGCGGTCCCCTTCAATTAATCATTTTATAATAAATTTCCCATTCACATAATAAACATCTTTTTTTGTTACTGACAGTGTCTCTTTTCTCTGTTATAACTGCAATGCCCTTTGGAAATTCAATACGAAAACTGTATTTTTAAACTTCTTCTCATTCCCTTCTGTCTGCCATGTTTTCTTTCAATACTTTTTACTTTTTCATTCTATACTCAGTTTTCTTCCCTCTCCTTAACTTTAAAATACTGTAATTAAATGTCGCACAATTCATGCTGTTTTAAGATAACACGTCCACATCTTCTGTGAGTGCATCAAAATAGATTTGCAGATACTAACATTTTTATATACGAGTGTCAACAGAATACTAAAAGTCAGTAATTCTTCCAGGATTCGTATATGAGATACTCTGTGTGCGAAACCAATTCTTGCAGTGTATTCGATAGTCTTTGACTTAAAGTGACACATATCACGTCATTTGAGATATGGAATTCGACTAGCTGGTATGGTAATCCATACACGACAGAGCACTGAGCACTTGGGGAGCCCAATAGTGTAATAATGCGGGCATGTTATTAGAGTGACTGCTGTCTTGGCAGGTGTTTCACTACGGCAGGTGGCTAGGCGGACCCGCCATCTGGTACACATCCCTGCTGCCACTGAACTGTCTCCAAGGTAACACGCGTGCCACGAAAGGCTCTTTAACCTCTGTTACAAACTCCAGGTTGGGGGATTGGGTTGGGGGTAAAGAAAAACGCTTTACCTTAAAACAGCAGCTTGTTAATTTGAAAGCTGAACGAACAGTTGGACGGCAGTTGCCTTAAATTACTTTATCCGCACACTGTGATGAGAAATCCCCACGCATTTCTCTACTGTTCATCCTCCTGTAATGGAAAAACGTTGAGTGAAGATTGAAACTGCAGTATTTTTATCCGGTAATCGCCCATGAAATAAGTCTTCCCGCACTTTTGCTTCCCATATAAATTTCCTGCTTCAGCCAGACAACGGCAACAAGATGTTGTGTACCTGGCCTTTATATTTATCTTTATTTTATTCCCTTACAATAGACTATATTAAATAAAATTTCAGAGGAGAACGAAACAACGGGACTGGTTGAGGCAATCGTTCTGTCGCTTTAGCAGCGTGAGACAGGTGTTAAAACCGAAAGAGTCCTATAGGTATGTGATTGTTTCACCATCAGTACATGCGGAACGTAAGGGTAACTCCGCAACTACGATAGCTTTCTTTGTTCCTTTATGTGTGAGAATGTAATTCTAATCGGCAGGACTTAATTTATATTCTTATCAGCGATGACCTTGAAATTGGAGGGTTGTTTGACCGTGCATATTCATCATGAAATAAAGTAAAATTCCACCTTGATGCAACAATGTAATTGCGGTTTGGATGGTGCCGTGCGACTCGCACGGCACCATCCAAACCGTACGCACGACCAACGCAGCGGCTCTCAGGACCACCATCCATCTACAGACTGGGTGCAGAAAACCTTATGCTGCAATTTAACATCTAGTGCTCCTGATGATGGGCGTATGCGCCCGAAACATGTCGAGCTAAAGAAACTTTTTTAAATTACATTGTTGCATCAAGTTGGCATTTCACTTTATTTGGTGATCTTGAAATTTCTTTTTGTTATCTCTGTAGCCGACTGACCGTTTAACACTCCACAACCGCCAGTTGCATTTTCAATAAGTGTAATACTATTATCCAGAAACAATTAATCGTAAAAAGGAACTGTCACGTAACTAATCTGGTCGTAAAAATATCACTGCCTTAAACGTAAGACATTAGTGAGCAGTTTGATCTTCTAAAGACGAAAAATAATCTGAATTTTATTTAAGCATTCATCTCGGACCGAACAGTAAACACCCTCTATCGGTTATAAAAACCATGGATTTATTTTGGTTTAGGGAAATAATGATCGCCTCTTTTTGCGATTCATGAAAAACACATAAATGGACAATGTGGGCAGAACTTGGAGTGTATGAAGTTTAAAACTGATGGTTTATAAAATGACCGCTATGCTTTAAAGTGGTAGTTATAATTTAAAACCGCCCGTTGTTTTTGCTAGTAATCTTCCATTTTAGTAATATCTGTAACTCTAGAGACAAAAGTATAGACTGTTATTTGGAGGGGGGGGGGGAGAGAAGGAAGAGATACATACTGGGGAGAAATGCAAGAATCTGAGGGACAGAAAGTAGGATTACGTTGGGTAAAATCGCCTTTGTGTGTCTTAATTATTCTCCTACAAATATTATTAGGATGGCTAAATCGCGGAGAATCATCTGGTGAAAAAAATTAGCATATAATAAATCCTGAAGGAAATAATCTATTAGTGGGGCTACGAATAGTGGTAAGGATGATATTAAAACTGATCATAAAGGTATTAGGTTGTGGAGGTGTGACGTTGATTCTGATAACTAAGAACGTTGCGTTTTTGCTGCGGTGGACTAAGTGTGACATTTAAATACAACGTGTAAACCTATAGACTGCTGTGTGTTTTTGGAGTTTCTCCTTCTTCCAGCACTCAGAACAGAAAGCAAACTTACCAAAACTGCACCTGTTTCCGTCCTCAGACGAAAGGGTTCGAGATCCCAGCACAGATACTTTAGAAAGAACCGATTTCAAGTGTCTGGAACAATCTTTACAGCTCAACCAAGGAAATATCCATTATACGTATAATTTTTATCTTAATCTACGAGTAAAATTTGGTGGTGAACAAAAGTCAAAATACTAGTGCGATGTGCCACTGCCTTAATAACGATAAAACTATAGTATTTTATTTTCAAATATTTTAATTTGTTTATAGGAAAGTGAAACTTTAGACATACTCAAGTTGATTGGAATTAATTTCATTAACGCAGCGAATCCTTGCTTGTAGACCTGGCTGTGTACTTCGGAATCTTAACGAGAGGTTTTCACAGATTGGGCGAGATTGTAAGATGAAAATTACACTAACTTTTCTACAGAAACCGGTGGAAGAATTTCTCTTAGTACAGTCTCTCTTCGCACAAAATAATTCCGCCAAATAGCATTACCTAGATCAGAATCTGCCCTCTGTCCTCCTTACAATTACTACTCGGATTTAAGTACAGCACCAGATTGCATAAACTTCTCCTTTCGCCGTCTTTCATAGTTGGTTTCTATTATTTTTATTATAGCGCCCCACAAAAAGCAACCTATAAGATCTCTACGTGTCTCACACCTAGTCCCCGATTCATTCCAGTCTGCTGTATGAAGTACTTGTCATTTCTGCCTCTCGTACTTCTTTGAACATCCGTGCCAAAAACACTAATTGTTTAATTTGATGTTTACGGGACCGTGCATCATTGTGATAACTGAAGAATAAAAACGAGCTAGATGCCACTTATTATTTTATTGTACTTCTTATAGGCTCAACATGTTTCGGGCATTACTATGCCCATCATCAGGAGCTCGCGACTATTATGTTGATTACCACATTTGTCGTTTCGTTCTTGGTTTGCTGTAGGTTGGAGGTTAGGTGCAGTTAGGTGCGGTTAAGCTGGAGTAGTGTCCGGGCTGCATTCCGGACACTACTCCAGCCTAAACACACCTAACCTCCAACCTACAGCAAACCAAGAACGAAACGACCAATGTGGTAATCAACATAATAGTTGCGAGCTCCTGATGATGGGCATAGTAATGGCCGAAACATGTTGAACCTCTAAGAAGTACAATAAAATAATAAGTGGCATCTAGCTGGTTTTTTATTCTATAGTTATCACTAATTATTTAAGTTTACATGAATTCTTACCCAGTTGTTTATTTTTACCCTTTAAACTAGCAAAGTAATATATAGGCTTATTTTGAGCGGAAATAAATATCCAAGATAATTTTTTACATTACGTTAGCACTAAAGTTTGTCCGTAATGAACAACGCCGATCTCTCGTCATTTGCACCAAGCTTGTTTCCTTTCCTTTCAGTAGTGATAATACTCTGATACATTAACGTGGCTGTCCCATTGTTAGCAAGTAACAAAGAACAGTAACGAAGTAACTTTCATCATTTTTCTTGTACGTTCAAATACTGTCCTTAGTGCTTTGTGTTCTTTTCCCTATGTTGGACCAGATTTGACACAAGTAAAGAAAAAAGGGTGACTGTCGTACCGAACTTTAAATAATAAAGAGAGAGTTTTACAACAGTGATAGGAGCATGCTTAAATGTTGATTAAATTTTGAAAATCATTAATCTATTTCAAAGTATGACGTCAGCATTTATATACGTAATATTTTATGGCAATCAATTATGTGGTGACTTTGCTTTGAGGATATCTTAATCTTATTCTCAAACTTAGTGAAATAATTTTATACCATTTTTATGGAAATAACACGCAAATTATGACCCATAAATAACTCTCAAACTAATGTTGTTGTATTTTTATTCTCATAACGTATTTGGATCACGTATGTCTTTATAAGATGTGAAAATAATTAATTGCGTGTAAATAAAGTATTTTAATGTTAACCGTGTATGGAATATATTTGTGTTACATGTTCTTCTGAACTCGTTTGTATGTAGTGCATTTGACATCTGTAACATACACACTGTTGTATTTATACAGCTTTTCGTTTCGTAATTAGTTGCTTTCACATGAAAATGAAGGTTTAAGGGTTTAATAACATTCAAACATCTGTTACTGTTGGACGTATTAATGACGTTACTTTGCATGAAGTTTCCTAGTTTCTTTTCTTCGTACCCTATTACGCACATTCTGTTGACTTTTATTTATTTACTTGTTTAATTTTGTATTTATTTGTTTGTTTACTTATTCATCTGCTACTGTGAATATCTCAGAGCTTACTGCGCCGACTGGTACGTTGGCTAGTAAATAATAAATTGGGGCGAGTGTGAAAGAAAGCGGCCAGAGCCCGATTTGATTTACTACCCCGCTATTCAAGAGGTAAAGGGTCTCTCTCTCTGCAAGGGATAAAGGGATCGGTGCGATGAACACCCGCTCCAAACTAGTGCCTAGGTTAAGCACGGGTAGAACTATAGTCTACCTTTACACTCCCTCTGTGCCTGCAATGGCACGTTACTGGGTGACCTTTACCTTGAAATGTTACCCAAATATTTATCTGGAGAAACGGAGGAATAATACGAAAAAAAAAATTCAATGATAATGACCGAAATTCGGGTCGTGTTTTGAAGTCGGGATTTCCCGAATGTTAGGCAGTATATTACGAATTCAATAGTGATGTTCTTTGTGTTGCACAAATTTTATTTGCGTTATTGAGGTGTCCGACCGTCAGTAAAGTTACTGACGTGACATCTGTCTTGAAGTGGAAAGGACTGCGATGCCGCATATGTCTTGAAATGGAAGAGACTGCGATTTCGCATGTGTCTTGAAGTGGAAAAGACTGCGATGTCGCATGTGTCTTGAAGTGGAAAAGACTGTGATGTCGCATGTGTATTGAAGTGGAAAAGACTGCGATGTCGCATGTGTATTGAAGTGGAAAAGACTGCGATATCACATGTGTCTTGAAGTGGAAAAGACTGCGATGTCGCATGTGTCTTGAAGTGGAAAAGCCTGCGATGTCGCGTGTGTCTTCGAAGTGGAAAAGCTGGCGATGTCGCGTGTGTCTTCGAAGTGGAAAAGACTGCGATGTCGCATGTGTCTTGAAGTGGAAAATACTGCGATCTCTCATGTGTCTTGAAGTGGAAAAGACTGCGATGTCGCATGTG
>Ga0123357_10009748_pt1 | contig 12140 bp, 10 predicted proteins | sample TergutEmb28metaG_FD_89873 | JGI IMG/M metagenome (GOLD analysis project Ga0123357, IMG submission 89873) | Embiratermes neotenicus P4 segment gut microbial communities from Petit-Saut dam, French Guiana - Emb289 P4 | ecosystem: Host-associated > Arthropoda: Insects > Digestive system > Gut ...
AAGCAGCGAATCCTGTTGTGATTTACTGAAGCGGTGGATTTCGTCGATAAAAAGAATGGGGCGTTTGTTGTTAAAAAAAGCGGTGGATTTCGCTTTTTCGATCACTTCCCTCACATCTTTTACTCCTGAATTGATGGCGCTTAAGATATAAAAAGGAATATCCAATTGTTTGGAAATGATTTTAGCTAAAGTTGTTTTTCCTACTCCCGGCGGACCCCAGAGAATGAAAGAAGGCACATTTCCGGAATCAATCATTTTACGGAGTACGCTTCCTTTTCCTACCAATTGTTTTTGACCGGCATAATCATCCAGCGAGGTAGGACGCATCCGTTCGGCTAAAGGTTGATTCATGAGCAGCGCAGCACCCAGCCGACTCTCAGTTTAGATGAAGGCAGGAGACCATTAAACCGGCAAATTTGCAGAACCGACACACCATGGGCTTTCGCTATTTTTGACAAGGTATCGCCTAATCGTACGCGATAGTAAGTAATCGACTGGTTTTGCGCCGTATATCTATTATATCGCCCGTAGTTATTATTGTGTATGCTGACAGCGTTAATGTTCGATTTCTCGAAAACATAAGAGTCGTCATACGTGCAGTAGTTATTAAAATCAACGATATCTGCGGGGTCAATCGCCTGTCCCAGAAAACGACATTCGAAATGCAAATGCGAGCCTGTGGAGCGTCCTGTATTTCCTCCCAAAGCTATCGGTTGACCGGCGCTAACAGTTTCTCCTTCATAAGCCAAAAAACGGGATAAATGTCCGTAAACCGTTTCCAAACCATTGGGATGGCGAAGCACTATATAATTGCCGTAACCTTTCCTTTCATATCTTTCCACTCTGACTTTTCCTTCAAAGGCAGCATAAACGGTATCGCCTGTCTGCAATTTCAAGTCCGTTCCGTAATGAAATCTTCTCCCGCGCGGTCCGAAAGGCGAAGTTATTCTTCCTTCAACCGGCATGAAAAAGCTTGAAAGATTAATTCGAAAAGTATCAGGGATTGTAACTCCGGAATAAGCTTTCACATACTGATTATCCCACACCCCGTCGTATAAATCGTCGGCAGGCGACATATCGTCTTCTTCATCTAACTCATATTGCAACTGCACCGAATCAATAGCGGCAGTTTCCATTTTTGTAGTGGCTTTGTCGGCTGTTAACTTGCGGTTTTCATTTATTTTATTGATTTCTTCTTGAGTTAGTCCTTGCGTTTGCGCATTCATAGCGCTAAACGAAAAAATCAGAAGAATAAGAAAGGTTATTCCTAAAAAAGCATTTTTTAATTGTGCCATTTTTAATTGTTAATTTTCATAAAATTAGATTTCATTCTTTGCATAAATATTTGAAATCATACTTAAATTGTAATCAAACAATTCATCATCTTTAAAAAATCGCTGCAATTCTTCAATTGCAGTTTCCGGAGAATCGGATGCGTGAAGAATATTTTCACGCATACTCATGCTGAAGTCGCCGCGAATCGTTCCCGGCAACGCTTCACGACTATTGGTGACCCCGGTAAGCAACCTGACCACCTTAATCGCGTCGTTCCCTTTCCAACAACACACAACTACCGGACATAATTTCATTGAATCTTTAATTGCTTGAAAATAAGTCCTGTCCTGCAGATGCGCATAATGTTCATCTAATATCTCATCACTCAGCCAGACCATCTTTAATCCGGCAAGTATTAAACCTTTCCTTTCAAAACGGCGGATAACTTCGCCGATCAATTCTCTTTGAACTGCGGAAGGTTTAAGGATAACAAGTGTTTTCTCTAACATGAAAATCTCTTAAAATTTATATTCTATCACTATTGATGCTACAAAGAAAATAAATAATATTCAGAATACCAAATAAATAATAGTTAAATATTGTTTATAAGCGTTCATTCCTCGATGCATCCAAGCGGAGAAAGATAAATAAGAGCATAGTAAAAGCCCATAAAGAAGACCCTCCATAGCTAAAAAAGGGCAATGGGATGCCGATAACCGGCGTAATGCCGATCACCATTCCAATGTTGATTGCTACATGTAAAAAGATAATTGCAACTACGCTGTATCCATACACTCTTACAAAAACAGAGCGCTGTCGTTCGGCTAAAAACAGGAGACGTGTAAGTAAAACCAAAAATAAGAACAAAACAAGAGCGGAACCGACAAATCCTTGTTCTTCGCCTACCGTGCAAAAAATAAAATCGGTATCCTGTTCCGGCACATATTTCAATTTGGTTTGAGTCCCATTTAAATATCCTTTTCCCAAAAAGCCTCCCGAACCGATGGCTATCTTCGATTGATTGACGTTGTATCCTGCTCCGCCCGGATCATCAATCATCCCCAAGGAAACTTCTATTCTTGTTTTTTGGTGGGGTTCCAACACTTCATCGAAAACATAATCCACAGAGTATAAAAGTGCAACGGAATAAAGAGCAAAGCCGGCAACATATAAATAGTATTTTTCCCGATTTTTTAAGAAGAAGAACAATAAGGCTATAATGATGATAATAATGATTGATAATACCACCAGACATATATCAAAAATGAAAAACAAGGAAACAACCGCAGCAAGTCCGGTGAAAATGAAAGACCCAAAAAGGATGTATTTTACATAACGCCATTCTCTTTCAAATTCATATAATATAAGACTACTGCAAGCGATGATTAATATGAGCGTTATTAATTTTCCTAAAGAAGTATCTCCCCACATAGCATCGCCGTAACGAACTCCTATAATGAAAAATAAAACGGAACAAAAACCTGTAAAAAGAATAAATCCCGACATTCCTTCCCGATACAGAACCAGAAAGAGCGCCAAAAAGACCAAGGCGGAACCGGCTTCTTTTTGCAGCACGATTAGCCCCATAGGTACAAAGAAAAGCAGCAGGACATTAGCAAAATCTTTCAAGCGAAACAATCTAAAATCGTAGCTGCTCACTAAGCGGGCGACAGCCAACGCAGTTGCAAATTTGGCAAATTCAGCCGCTTGAAAACGAATAGGTCCAATCACAAGCCAAGAACGGGAACCTCGGATGTCGTGTGAAAAAAAGAGAGTAACGATTAATAAAAAAATAACAAAAGCATAAATCCAGTAAGCAAAAATATCGTACCAATCGCTATCGATCATTAAAAGCGAAAAACCAATGACAAGCGAAGTGAGAATCCAAATCATCTGCAAGCCTGCCCTACCCGACAAATTGAAAATAGACACCTGATCGAAATTGTAGCTGGAAGCATAGATGTTCAGCCATCCCGCAACAATCAATATCAGGTAAATGGCGACAGTCCACCAATCAAGGCTAAGCCATATATTACTTTTTCGGTAAGGCATTGCGCAGAATTACAGTATTTTTTATTTTATCTTCATACGCCGTTCGGGAATATTCGGAAATAGAACCGTTCAGATATTTTTCTATCATCAACCGCCCGATAGGAACAGCAGTTTCAGCCCCCCATCCGCCATTTTCAACAACAACCGCTATGGCTACTTTGGAATCGTCTTTTGGAGCAAAAGCCATAAAAAATGAATGGTTTTTAGCTTTGTTTTGAACAGTTCCCGTTTTTCCGCAAACCATGATATCCGGCAAGTCGGCTTTGTGGCAAGTTCCGCCCGGGCCGTCGACCGCCCAACGCATTCCATCGGCAATCGTCTCGTAGTTTTCGGCGCGGATACCGGTATATCTTCTCACCGTATAGAGCGAATCCATACGCATATCTTTGATTCCCTTGACGACATGCGGCGTGTAAAAATACCCGCGGTTAGCGACCGTAGCGGCAAAATTACAAATCTGAAGCGGGGTAGCTTCTATTTCTCCTTGACCAATAGCAATCGATATGATATTCAAAGGAACCCATTGTCTGCCTTTAAATGCTCTATCATAAAACTCTCCATTGGGAATCGTACCTCTTTTTTCTCCGGGCAAATCAACGCCTAATGTACGTCCATAACCCTGTGCAACCATCCAATCCCGCCATTTATTCATCGCATTTTGAATGGAGCCGTATTTTTTGTTGGAAAGCATATTATACAAACCCCAACAAAAGTAGGAATTACAGGAATTTCCAATAGCCGGAACCAAAGCTAAGGGCGATGCATGGAGGTGGCAGCCGGGCTTTCCGCCGCCTAAAGGGAAACCGCCTGTGCATGAGTAGGCGGTGCTTGGCTGAATAATGTTTTCTTCCAGAAATGTCAAAGCCTGCGCCGGTTTAAAGGTTGACCCCGGAGGATAAGAGCCGTTGAGCGCCCGGTTGATTAACGGCGTATACGGATTGTTTACCAATTGGGAATAATTATCACGGAATTGACTTCCTACCAAAATCGACGGATCATAAGTCGGGGAAGAAACCATGCACAAGATTTCGCCTGTTTTCGGTTCTATCATGACAATACTTCCCAATTTATTCTTCATCAATTCTTCTCCGTAGGCTTGCAAATCGACATCAATAGAAAGCGTTAAATCTTTCCCCGGAATCGGGTCCTGATCGTGAATGCCGTTTTCATATTTTCCTTTGATGCGTCCATGCGCATCTCTCAAAAGAACTTCCACCCCTTTCGTTCCACGAAGATAGGGTTCATATTGTTTTTCAATACCGGTTTTACCGATGTAATCTTCACGATCGTAGTATTCGTCGTTTGCCAGATTATCTTTGTCAACTACGGCAATATAGCCTAAAACATGAGCGGCGTTTTGATAATTGTATTCACGCACCGTCCGGTTCTGAAAATAAAATCCCGGAAATTTATAGAGCGATTCCTGCAATGTTCCATATTCTTTATTTCCCAACTGGGTAAGAAATGTTTGCGGCGTATAAGACGAATAACCGGGGTTGGTTTTCAGACTTTTTACATCAGCCAGTTTTTGACGGAATTTTTCAATGGGAATATTAACGGCGCGGCAAAAGGCAAGCGTATCCATTTCTTTTGTTTCACGGAATATGACCATTACATCATAAGTCGGCTGATTGTAAACCAGTAATTTTCCATTCCGGTCATATATCACGCCTCGCGGAGGATACAGTTTTCTATTCAGGAAAGCATTGCTATCCGCCCATTGCTTATAGTCTTTTTTTATAATTTGCAAATTAAATAACTGCAAAATATAAACCAAAATAAGAAAACATATAGTATATGTTATGTATTTTCGTCTTTTTTCCGAATCCAAAAAATCTTTTTTCACTTTTTTAATACATCAATATTTACGCTTTCAAAGGCAAAGATAAGTAAAATTGTTAAGGTAAAACTGCTTATTATACGTAAAAAAAGCGCCAATGGAGTAAATAGCGATAATGATTCTATCGAATACAAAAGAAATATATGGATAAAAGAGATAACTCCTGCATACCGCATGAACACTAACTTTCCGAAAGCGCTAAAAGAAGGGATGGTATCATCATAAATATCTTTTGGAGCAAGCAATTTTAACAAATAGTAGCGAAGGAATCCGATGATGACCATTACGAACATGTTTAACCCCAATGTGCCGCCAAAAATATCGACGATAAAACCCAGCAAAACGGATAAACCCAATACGGTATTCCGGCTCATGTTGACCGGCGATTTGATTATAAAATAAACGTACATCAAAGGAGTTGCATAACCGAATAAATGAATATTGCCGAACAGCCATACCTGTAAAAATACAAGCAGGACAAATAAAAAAATCAGCCGGAAGGATATTTTTTTCATTCGGCGTTCACTCCTTTCATTATATTTAGCTTTTCGTTCCGAAGCGGGTCTCGGATAATAAACACTTCGTTCAACGTACTGAAGTCTGTAAATAAACGTATCTTCAGTGAATTATTTTCCTCATTTTTACGTTTGAGCGGTTCTTCAATAACCCCTACGGGAATTCCTTCCGGAAAAGTGACGGAATAGCCGCTGGTCACAATCGTATCACCAACCGAACACAGCGTATGGCTGGGCAATTGACTTAAATAGCTGTAACGGGAATCTTTTCCATCCCAGAACAATGATCCGAAAAACCGTGTCGTTTTTATAACGCAACTGGTGTGGGAGCCGGAGTTCAGCAACGGAAGCACCCGTGAGTAGTGAGCGGATACACGCATAACAACGCCCACAATCCCATCGACGGAAACGACCGCCATATCTTCCATAATCCCGTCTTGTCGACCTTTATCCAATAAGATATAATTGTTCGAGCCTAATATTTCATTGTGAGTCACTCGAGCAGGAATATATTGATAAATAGCGGGATCAAGTTCAAACTGAATGGTGTCGGGAGATATTTTATCGCTATAATTTTCCAATTTCTTTTTGTATCCCTGCACGTCTCCTTCTAAAACGGCGATTCGCTGCATCAAATCATGGTTGGTCGATTTCAGATTCAAATAAGATTGCACACTGTTGGAAACAGCATACACTCGCCCTGCTATTTCCTGAAACCCCGACAAGTATTTACTTCGCTGAAATTCGTTGTTATGAACCAACAAATACAAAGAAAAGGCGGTCAGAAAAAAAAACAGCAGCCAGTGAGATTGCTTGAGAATGAAATTGAATAAATTCTTCAATTATCGTATAAGGAAATTAAACCTGTTAATGTTTTTCAACGCAATTCCCGTTCCTTTTGCTACGGCGTGCAAAGGATCGTCCGCTATATGAAACGTAATATTTATTTTATCGGACAACCGTTTATCCAATCCTTTCAGCAATGCGCCTCCTCCGGCAAGAAAAATCCCGTTGCGAACAATGTCGGCATACAATTCGGGCGGGGTGGCTTCCAATGCGCTCAAAACTGCCATTTCTATTTTTGAAACGGATTTATCCAAACAGTGGGCGATTTCCTGATAAGAAACCGGCACTTCCATCGGCAATGCGGTCATCCGGTTCGGACCGTAAACGACATAATCTTCGGGTGGATCTTCCAAATTCACGAGCGCCGAGCCGACATTGATTTTGATTAATTCGGCAGTACGTCCGCCAACTTTCATATTGTGTTGACGTCCCATATATTCAACAATATCTTCAGTCAAATCATCTCCGGCAACCCGGATCGATTTATTAGACACAATACCTCCCAAGGAGATTACAGCAATTTCGGTCGTTCCGCCTCCTATATCCACGACCATATTTCCGTCGGGAGCTTCAACGTCAAGACCAATCCCCATCGCAGCCGCCATCGGTTCGTAAATCATATACACATCCCTGCCTCCAGCATGTTCGGCTGAGTCCCTGACGGCGCGGATTTCAACTTCCGTGCTTCCCGAAGGGATACATACCACGATTCGCAAAGAGGGCGAGAAAAAATGATTTTTCTTTGAATTTGCCATTTTGATTAATCCGCGAATCATTTGCTCTGCGGCATTAAAATCAGCTATCACTCCGTCGCGCAATGGGCGGATGATTCTGATTTCGGGAGGAGTTTTACCTTCCATGAGCTGGGCTTTTTTACCGATCGCAATGAGTTTTCCGCTACGATCTTCCAAGGCTACAACCGATGGTTCGTCAACTACTGTTTTTCCATTCCAAAGGATGATGGTATTTGCCGTACCTAAATCCATTGCTATTTCTTGAGTAAATGAAAATAATCCCATAATTTTTACTTTAATGTTTAAAATGGCGAATACCGGTCATCACCATCGCCATGTTGTGTGTGTTACAATATTCTATTGATTCATTATCCCGTTTTGAACCGCCCGGCTGAACGACAGCCGTGATTCCCTCATTCCCTGCTATTTCCACACAGTCGGGAAAAGGAAAATAAGCGTCGGAAGCCATCACGGCTCCCTCTAAATCAAAATCGAATGAGCGCGCTTTTTCAATGGCTTGTTTCAAGGCATCGACCCTGGAAGTTTGTCCGGTTCCTCCGGCGCAAAGCTGTTTGTTTTTCGCCAAAACAATTGCATTCGATTTGGTATGCTTTACTATCTTATTCGCAAACAACAGATCGGCGATTACCCATTTGTCGGGTGATTTCAGCGTGACGGTTGTCAAATCGTTTTCCGTTTGAATGCTATCGTCACGGTCTTGAGCTAAAACGCCGTTCAGCAAAGAACGAAATTGGAACTTCGCCTGTAAACCGGCTTTCTGAATCAAGATAATCCGGTTTTTCTTCTGCATCAGAATTTCGAGAGCGCCGCTATCGTAATCGGGAGCAATGATTACTTCAAAGAAAAGACCGTTAATAGCCTCTGCCGCTTCGCGGTCGATCGAAGCGTTGCAAATCAGGATGCCTCCGTAAGCTGAAACCGGATCGCCTGCCAAAGCCGCTTTCCATGCTTCTTTTACAGTCGGACGGGAAGCAATTCCGCAAGCATTGTTATGTTTCAGAATAGCAAACGTCAATTCGTCAAATTCAGAAATCAAAGCAACGGCAGCTTCTATGTCAAGCAGGTTATTATAAGAAATTTCCTTTCCCTGCAATTGTTCGAACAACGCTTCAAATTTACCGTAAAAAATACCTTTTTGATGCGGATTTTCTCCGTAACGCAAAATTTTAGCGTTGTCTTCGGCAAACCGGAAACGCGAACCTTCCCCATTGTCGAAATAATTATAAATAGCCGTATCGTAAGCGGAAGTTATCGCAAAAGCTTCTTTAGCAAACCATTTTCGTTCTTCCAAAGTCGATTGGGCGTCATTCTCCGACAACAAACTTTCCAAAGGAGCGTACTGTTCTTTAGATGCAACAACAACTACGTCGTTGTAATTTTTTGCCGCTGCACGAATTAACGAAATTCCTCCTATATCAATCTTTTCAATGATTTCCTGTTCGTCTGCTCCGGAAGCGACGGTTTCCTGGAAAGGATATAAGTCCACAATTACCAAATCGATCTCCGGTATTCCGTATTGTGCTGTTTGCTGCTTATCGCTCTCATTATCCCTGCGATTCAATATTCCGCCAAAAACTTTGGGATGCAAAGTTTTGACCCTGCCACCCAAAATGGAAGGATAACCGGTTAAACTTTCCACCGATTGACAGGGATAATGCAAGGATTCGATAAATTCCTGCGTACCGCCGGTCGAGTAAAAATTAACTCCCCCTTGATGCAATTTTTCTAAAATGTCGTGAAGTCCATCTTTATTAAAAACGGAAATTAGTGCATTGTTAATTTTCTTTATGTTGGGCATATATATGTTTTGTTCATTTTTGTATCTTACCGAATCGCAAAATTAAGTAAATTGTTTGAAACAAACAAAGAATTTTGTATAAGGCACAATCTTTTTATGATAATAATACGACAAGAGGCTGCTCCCATCAGGAGAACAACCTCTTTTGCATTAGTCGAGCGGTAGATTAACCACTTATCCCTGAATAATCGCTTCCGACGGACAGGAATCCACACAGGTTGCACAATCGGTGCACATATCCGGATCAATTTTATAGATATCACCTTCAGAAATAGCGCCTTCCGGGCATTCATCGATGCAACTTCCACATGCAATGCAATCATCTGTAATTACGTGAGCCATTTTTTTATTCGTTTTAAATTTATATTTATTTTTTTGACATGCAAAGGTAAAACAAGATTTATAAATTCGTATTTTTTTAAGAAATAAATTCACCCATTACCCATTGTTTATATTCATTCAAAATAATATATTAATATAATATATTGTTTAATAGGATAATATATAACAATGTAATTACGTTCAAAAAAATATGCACAAAGTTATATCATTTCCGTTATACCCCTGCCGGAAGTTTGTCAATCATAATCCTACGATGATTAATTCTTTCTCCGTCAACAATAAACCTGCCATCGCCAACTGCGTGGAAAAAGCGGGGCGCTTTGCATTTCTCGTCAATCCATGCTTCAACGGCATCCAAAACAAAGATGTCGTGGTCTTTTATATGGTCAACGATGCGGCACTCGATGTTGGCATAACATTCCGCTATGAGCGGAGCCTTGACCATTGACGCCTCAACCGGAGTGAGTTTGAACTTTTTAAACTTGTCAATTTCCGCGCCCGAACAGGAGCCAATCTGTACGGTCTTCTTTGCCAGTTCAACGGTTGGTATGGCAATCACACATTCAAGATTTTTTGTCAGCGCTTGACAGGAATAATTCCACGAACCGGTCATAAAAGCAAATCGCGGCGTGAAATCGAGAACCATCGTCCATGACAAAGTCATGATGTTTAATCCTTTTTCTCCGGCAGTGGTGATTAAGACTACCGGACCCGGCTCTAAAAGGGTAAATGCTTTGTTTAAAGGGAATTTTTTCATTATATTTTAATCTTTAATATTTATACAAAAAAACAGCGTATAACGGCACAGATTTTTATCTATGAAGAAGTCAGAATATTTTGATTTTTCCATAGATAAAAGTCAAATTGTATTTTACTGCACCTTCCTCAACCGAAGACTGTTCAACACCACGCTAACGCTGCTTAACGCCATAGCAGCCCCTCCAATCATCGGATTAAGCAGAAAACCGTTGACGGGATACAAAACGCCTGCCGCTACCGGAATAGCAATCAGGTTGTAAATAAACGCCCAGAATAAATTTTGACGAACGGTGCGGATCGTTAATTTCGACAAGCGAATCGCTTCCGATATTTTAGTCAGGTCGGAAGAAATAATCGTCATTTTAGCGGCGGCGATTGCAATATCACTTCCTTTTCCCATCGCAATTCCAAGGTCTGCCTGCGCAAGCGCTGCGCTGTCGTTGATGCCGTCGCCAACCATCGCCACTGTTTTTCCGGTTTCCTGCAACTGCTTTATGAACAACGCTTTTTCTTGGGGCAAAATCCCGGCGCGATAATGAGTTATTCCGCAGCTTGCCGCTATTTCGCTTGCTGTCGCCTCATCATCTCCGGTCAACATATACACCTCTATTCCTGAAGATTGAAGCTGGCGGATTGCTTCCGGCGAAGTTTCCTTTATTTTATCTGTAATCGCCGCCACTGCCCAAACCTGTTTTTCGTTGGCAAAACAAATAACGGATTTAGCGCCTTTCATCCATTCTTTAGCCTGTAACTCCAAGTTATTGTCTATCGGAATATTATTTTCACTCACCCATTTCATGCTGCCGGAAAACCATGTTTCGCCGTTTGCAACGCCTTTTATCCCTTTTCCTGTTATACTTTCAAAATTTTCTATCGAAATTGAACCGCTATTACCGAAATAGCGAACTACCGCTTCTGCCAAAGGATGTTCGGAATATTTTTCCAAACCGGAAAACAATTCTTTCCGGCTGTCATCGCCATTCAACCAGACCATATCCGTAACGGCAGGTTTTCCTTCTGTAATCGTTCCGGTTTTGTCAAGCGCTATGCAGTTGACTTTTTTGGCAATCTCAATACTTTCCACATCTTTGATAAGAATGCCTTTCTCAGCTCCTTTCCCTACTCCAACCATTATCGCTGTCGGCGTAGCCAATCCCAAAGCGCAGGGACAGGCGATAATCAATACCGTCACCAGCGCCAGCAAGCCATGTACAAAACCAGAGCCGGGGTCGAACAACAGCCAGAGAATAAAAGACAAAACGGCAATACCGATGATTGCGGGAACAAATACGCCGGAAATTTTGTCAACCAATTTTTGAACGGGCGCTTTACTTCCCTGTGCTTCCTGCACCGTTTTTATGATTTGAGACAGTACGGTATCCGCTCCGACTTTTTCGGCGCGAAAACAAAAGCTCCCTTTTTGATTAATGGCGCCGGCAAACACTTTACTGCCTTTTTCTTTGAGAACGGCAACCGGTTCGCCGGTAAGCATACTTTCGTCCACATACGAACTGCCTTCCGTGACCAAACCATCGACGGCAATTTTTTCTCCGGGTTTTACGAATAGCACATCATTCACTGCTATCCGCTCAATAGCGATTTCTTCCTGTTTTCCTACCCTGTTGATTATTGTAACCGTCTTTGGTTGAAGTCCCATCAACTTTTTGATGACAGATGAAGTATTTCCTTTGGCTTTCTCTTCCAGCAAACGCCCCAACAAAATGAACGCAATGATGATGCTTGCAGCTTCAAAATAAACATGTGGCTCTATGCCCCGCGAACGCCAAAACAGCGGAAATAAAATATTGAAAACGCTGAAAAAATAAGCAATTCCGGTACTGAGCGCAACCAGCGTGTTCATATTGGCGGAACGATGCATCAACTGTTTCCACGCATCCGTGAAAAAATCCCGACCCAACCAGAATACAACAGGCGTTGCCAATAACCACGAGATTTCA
>Ga0123357_10009749_pt1 | contig 12140 bp, 4 predicted proteins | sample TergutEmb28metaG_FD_89873 | JGI IMG/M metagenome (GOLD analysis project Ga0123357, IMG submission 89873) | Embiratermes neotenicus P4 segment gut microbial communities from Petit-Saut dam, French Guiana - Emb289 P4 | ecosystem: Host-associated > Arthropoda: Insects > Digestive system > Gut ...
TCACGGGACATTTAAATTTACGTACTAAACCAGCAACGCTTTAGAGCGTTTAGAGGGGGAGGGGACTTTTAAATTCCGAGCGCTTTGGAGCGTTAGGGAGGGGAAAGGGTTAAAATGTGACTTTAGCTAGGATCAACATAGCTCCCTGAGGATGATCTTAGGATTGAAACATGTCGGAGCGATTTTGTGTGTTTTAACGTGAAATTTTATGTATGTGCATTTGTTGGTTGATAATTAAAATGTAGAGTTTTATTCCAAAAATAAATTTCAGAAATTAGTGCATCTCGTTGGTTTTATTATAAGAATAAGACTAGAAGTAACAGTGGGCACATTGTTACACTAGTGTAATGAGTATGTATAAATAACAGCACAAACTGAAATTTAGCAAGTGTGGCTAACAGTATGTACACAGTACACGAATACTGCACAGCAACTTGATAATGCTATTAGAATCACAAATTTACAGTATTTAAAACAATGTGAAATAAAATAATGACAAACAACGCTGGCTTATATTAAATAAAAACACCCTTGTGTGTGCCAGTTAAAGTGAATGAAGTCTCTTAGATGTACTGTGGTCAGAATGTGATTTACCTGTGTTGTGCATACCTGTCAAGTACTGGGTCTCATAGGAACACTAATGCCCTCAGGACCTAGTATCAAAAGGCAGAACGGCTTCAGTCACACATGAGGCTACCTTGCCACAGTGGGAGGAGAAAAAAAGAATCTAGCAGCATTAAATGGGGAAAGGGAAGGGAGACAAATTGATGCATTGGTTATCTCATGGTGCAACTGGGACCTCTACAGTTGGAAAATAGGGTGCATGAATTGTGAACAGTGGTATGTGTTGCTTGTTTATTGGTGTTTTGGAAAGAAGATGGGATGGTAGCAGTTTTTGGACTGAATCATAAGCACCTACCATATTTATTCAAAGATAAGACAACCCCACATATGAAATGAGCCCAATTTACAACCTTCAGTCTTCAAGAAAATATCTATGCAGAGCATTTTAACTTTATATGCAATTTTAAGGCATACTGTCCAGTTTTTCCCATGAATTAGGAAAACATTTGTACTCTTAAATATCATTAATTGTTGTATTACTGAGTTGTCTCGTGATTTCTTTGTCATCATTTCTGCTTGCTATTCGTCTTCATCTTAAATTATATGTGTGTAAGTTCTTGTTTTTAAGCTTTTGCCATGTTCTAAACATAATTTGTTCCTTTTTGGGTAATTCCCTGGCGTCTGAGTTCTAATTGCCGACGTTTCGGAACTCACTGTCGGTTCCATCTTCATAGACAGGTGAATGAAGTACTTCATTCACCTGCCTATGAAGATGGAACCGACAGTGAGTTCCGAAATGTCGGCAATTAGAACTCAGACGCCAGAGAATTACCCGAAAAGGAACAAATTACGTGTGTGTAAGTTGTTTGTATGTGTTGTTTGTCTTTGATTTTTGTTTGTACCTCTTCTTCATCTTAAATTATATATTGTTTGGAACTCTTATATCCTTAGTTTTTATTTATAAATGGTAAGATATTTGACAAGCATGTTGGCATATGTGCAGTATTGAATATTCATATATCTCTTCAGATTGTGTGTTGTATTGTATTTCATGTATGTTGTACAACTTTGGTTGTGAAGATGGTTTGCAAAATCATGTATCCCAATTTTATCCATTTAGAAACAGCTGCCAGCTCCTGTGGAATGTTGGATGAATGTTACATTTTGCACTGAACAGTTAATGAATTAGGAATGACTGAAATTTAAAATATTTCTCTTACAGTCCTTCACAAACAGCTTTGCCCTGAAGGAGCATCGTGTTATCCATAACCGTCAGACGCAGATACTCTGTCGACAGTGTGGCAAAGGCTTCAACAGTGAAAAGTACCTACAGCGACATGTTGCCATTGTCCATGAGCCATCTCACACATTCACCTGTCCCTTGTAAGTGAAAATACACATATCCTCCAAATGCTAATATTTTGGATTTTTTTTTTTAATTTCTTCAGTATTATGGTCATCATCAGCCATTTATGTGGAGTTATGTGCATTGTGCCACTGGACTCAATCCTAATCCATTTCACTCCAGTCATAGTACTGAAACTTATTGTGTTACCGTTTATGTATTAATCTTACTTGGATATTTCATACTAATTTATCATGCCTCTGTTACTTCTTCATGTCCTGATGGTTTGGAAAAATGAAAAGAAACAACAACAATAACAACAACAACACAGACCTAAAAGAAGAGCTGATGTGAATATGGCAACTGAACGCTGTCTAATATAGTACCATTAATATTATCCATAATGGGTATAACCGCAAAAAATTACATGACAACTTGAAACTGCTCAATTTTTGCCTTGGTGTATATATTGTAGTGAAGAAAACACCATATAGTTTGTAAGTTTGTAGCAGAATTATGAATAAGAAGTGCTTAGTCAGTTAAAAGACCTGTACTCTTTGAAAATCAACTAAACTGCTGTGAATTCAGGGAAAACATAATTCAATTCAATTCATTTCATGCTTATTAATGCGCCAAGTCAACAGCCAGATGGCCAGTTACGGACACAACATAAAATACAACACAAATAACGAAGGACAATAAACAGGACAAGTATGAAACAAACACATACAAAACAAACAACAAAATACTTAAATCATTATCACACGTTAAAATGATAAACTAATAATAATGATACCAAATCTGAGTGTGATAATTTGCCTTATGAAGATATCCAAATGACTAGAGATGGACAGAAATAGACTCACGGCTTTAACAGCAACACATCTGAGTTAAATAATTAATGTTGTAAATCATGTGAAACGTGCTACTGCCTTAAAATATGTTTGAAAATCAACTTGGTTATGAAATATACGAGCTGTACAAAAGTTGAAATTTGATATTAATAATAATAATAATAATAATTCAGTTCACTTTCTCATTTGTTAACATACTTGTTTAATAGCAAAGGGCCAATTGTAAAACTAGCACAAAATGTACAGAATGGATGAACTAATGTTCAAAACTCATTTGCCAGCACAGTGCCAATTTTAGAACTAGCACAAAATATACTAAATTAACAGAATTGAATATATAAAACACAGTTACTTGTAAGATTTACTACAGGATCAGAGTTTTAGACAATTTCTGAACTATGTAAAAGTATCATATGCTTGCCAGTCATATAAGCCGAGACCGAAGGTCCACTAAATATGTCATTATCACTGTTGATGGCATTTGCCACCGAAGCACATCGAGTGGAAGGGCAGTTTTGACATTTAAAGTCAACATTAAACAAACTAAAGTCTCTAATATTTGATTTGGCACACGTAAGCTAACTGTGTCCAAAAGGGTTGGACAGATTTTGAACCATTAAAAACGTTAGTTAAAAAAGGACATCTAGGTAATGCCTCCAGGTACTTAAGGTATGTAATTTCAAGTAATTTAAAACATTACTATAGCTGTGATCTAGGTGACTGAAAAAATATTTATGACAAAGAGATACAATGATGACGATGGCAAATCTATAATTTTAGGATGTTGTGCCCATTTTCCTTACCTTGTTATAAGCATCAAAAGGGTGTCACTGTGAGCCTGACATCTGCTGTAGGTTGTAGTAGAATGTATTATTTAACATCATTGTCAGTTGCTAACATTGTGTATCGGTGGTATGGTGTGTTGGAATGATACCGACAGTAAAACTGAAGTACTCGGGGGGGGAAAAAAAACCCCTTTCCCAGTGGTACTGCATTCATCACAAATCATCTGGCAATGAACCACAGCATGGCAGTTTGTAGGTTCCGACTGCATCTTTCCAGATTTGGAGTCATTCTGCTGTGTTAGTGGGTTTATTGTTGGAAGAACCTGTTGGCTGCTGTCACCAAGTGCGCCAATCAAAAACTGCCTGAACTGCTTGTGGCAGTGTGAAAACGATACCTGAGCACCCTCTCTCAAAACTGCACTCAAAGGAATGAAAGCAAGATGCAGTAACTTTTCTGTAATTACTTCAAAAAATGTCCTTTATCGTAGTTGGCAAAGTAAAAATCCACTTAAAACCTTCTTTAATATGTGTTTTTTGCGTGGCACCAACCTGTGTCTTTAAATATACGAGGGCGGGCTGATAAGTTTTGCCTCCACTTAAATAGAAAATGAAGGGGAAACGATATTTTAACTAAATCAACACACTGATTACCATAAATGGCTTACATGCATTCTTCTGTGAATTTCAATTGGAGGAACTTTTTCGCCGGTTAAGAATTCAATAACAGCATGCTGTTTGAACTGAATGTCTGAAAACTCTTCCATTTCGATGTGCACTCGGTGAGAACTGTAAGCATCTGTGTGTTCAAGGTGAAGTATGATGGAAGAAAGATACCATGCGACTACACAGAACCGGTTTTGTCCAAATATATATAATGTAATTAAAAATATTACAGTGGAGGCAAAACTTATCAGCCCACCTACGTAATTGTGGTTAAACTTGGTCTTTAACCTTTAGCATATGGCCATTTAAATGCCAGGTTTCAGTTTAAATGCAGATGTTGAACATTGTTTTTTCATTGAGATGTAAAGGTTGTATATTGAATGGGATGTCATTGTATTTATCTGTTAAAGGTCAAAGTTTTGATAACTATATTTCTGTTAGCAGATGCGGCAAGTCATTTTCACAGCAAGCTCGCCTGAAGGCACATCTCATGACTCATACAGGAGTGAAACACATCAAGTGCCTTCTTTGTGAAAAGGCTTACTCTGTGCGCAAATCTCTGCGGCGCCACTTACTTGAGAAACACGAGATCTCTCCAGAACATCCACAGTACAAACACTGCTTTTATGCTATGTCTGCTGCTGAGGCTGGCTTGCACATTCCAGAAGGCGTTCCTACTAATACCACTGGAGAACCAGCTGAAGGTAGGTCTTATTGATAATGAGATATTGGAAGAAAAATCTGCTGCAATAAATATGTGTAATGCTGTTCGTACTGAAGAGGGTGTTTGAAGATAGTGCATACAGAAATAAGACCTAATGTGGTGTGTAGATTCTTTGGCTGCCTTCACAGTTTAGGACAGTAGGTGTCAGAGTTTCAGAGGAACTTGCTGCTTCCATCTTCACTCTTTTACCCTGAAGATGAGGCACTGGGTTCATTTGAGGCATTGGTGCTTGTCTGTGAAACTATGACGTCAGTAAACCCACATTGGGAATGGTGCTTGTATTCTGATAGACAAATAGGGATTGTAACTTGTATATTAATTTGTCTGTGTGTAAACCGAATTCCAAGATCCCATTCTCATCTAAATTGTGCAGCACCCTGAAGGTACCGACTGAAATATTCTACTTTTGAAACATATTTTTATGTGTGTGCTCTTTGTGCCTGTAAAGCGCTTTGTCTTAACTGGAATGAAGTCTGAGATCCAAATAAACCATTCTGCTGTAGGTTAGAAGAAATTGATTTTGTCCTGATGGTAAGTTAAACTGTTGCTGTACGAAAGAGAAGAATAGAATGTTTAATTGTGCACATTGATGAAAAATTTGTGCTGTATTAAATATTTTTAATAACGCTTGTATTATTAGTACTAATACATTTCTTACTGGCTTAGAACCATTTGCTTTGTATGTATGGTCAGAATAAATGTGTCTTGAATGAATGGTCTTCCACTAACGTAAAGGTTCAAAGATTTCAGTAACTAAAGCATATCTTAAGTTTTCTTTAAGAAAATGGTGCGTATGGAGTGGGTGTTATTCATTGTCTTATAGCACCTTGGGCTTGCATTGTGCTGCAGAAGTTAGTCAACTTGCATTAAATAGGATTGAAAATTGTGATAAGTTGTATGCTTCCCTCCATTGTTTCTTTGTAATGACTGGAATACAATACAACATAGTGTGGAACCTTTAAGTTCAGTATACAGAATCTTCTAATTTAAAAGTAGACTTAGTTTCGGAAGGTTCCTGAAGACTAATTTTCACACAGATACATTGTATGGGGTAGACAAGAAGTCAGTGTACCTCTCTGCAAAAGCACAGAATTAAATATTGTATTCAGTTATATTTTTACTCAACTTCATCGGTTGCTGGCTGCCATGCTCGAAATACAGTCCAATGCACAGCCATGTCCTGCATGATGTCCCCTGCGACATCTGTGCAGCTGTTTGTTGGCACAATAGTGGCATGCAACAACATATTCTTTGATGATGCCCCAGAGGGTTTTCTGGGAGGTAAGATCCAAATTGTGTGGGGGGCACATTAATGTTTTGGGAGACATCTTTGAACCATGGCCAATTCAGCAGCATGAAAAATGATCATTTAGAGTATCACAGACAGTTGCAGCAAAGTGGGTTGGGGTCCATCACGCTGCAGCCACTGGTCATTCATCTTTCTTCCTGCTCTTGGCTGTGGTATGAGCCACATCTCCAGCATTGCTCTGTGCATGGAAGTTTTAATATGCGTATCAAAATAAGGGCCTGTTATACAAGTCACTGTTACCTACCAAGAGTATCGTGTTTGGTGGATTATGCTCCAACTCCATCATAAAACCAGGATTTTCCTTTGTCTAGAATACCACATGTCTTATGTAGTGACTGTAATAATTGATGCATTCATCTGGGTGAAGAACTTTCCATCGGGATTCTTTGGTCTGGAATGTGGCTAATAGTGCTGCACAGTATCAATCCATGTCAAGAGTACGACAGTTCATTTATTAATGTCAGGTGAATGGGCCTTACTTGCAAATCTTTCTTCGTGTCATCCCACAAATTTGATGATGGCGTGTGAGTCTGTGATAGTCTCTTCTGCATCAGCTTGTTGGGGGAGTGGTGATTTTCATAGTGGAGCCTTTTTTACATCATTCCCAAAACACTGTCATCATTTCAGCCATTGTTTGGCCTGCATTCAGCCTCTCATGCACACACACATTCGCCACAACCATTCTTCAGTGGAGTTACTGCTTTTGTCGGCCATGTTCACTGTAACACATGACATCTGTTAAAACTGTTCAAACGAAGACATTATTGCATTTTGTGTTTTTTGCATAGGGATCCATTGATTCTTGCCCACCGTGTAGTTTGTAGTAAAATTAGCTGCTTACTATGAATAAATGTTTCATTACTTTAATGGTGGGTGTAATGTTACTTGGACAGATGATGATTCAACAAGTCAGTCATCACCCAAAGAAGAGGAAGAGAAACCCCAGCAACCAGCAAAAAAGTCTCCAAAGAAAGGTGGGACACCTGGAAGAAAAGGGGCATCTGTGAAACAACCTTCTACCTCTGCATCATTTGAAGATTACTCTAGCATTCCATCAGGGAGAAATGAAGCTCAGAAAACTACACGATTGAAGAAGTCACCCACTTCAAAGAAGGCTTCAAAGCAAACTGAAGACAAAACTTTAGCCACACCAAGTACATCTGGAGAGGGTCGACATCGTATTTTAAAGAAGAATAGGCAGACAGCTTCACCTCAGAAGGTAACGAGGAAAGACAGAGACCAGGATGAGGGCGAAGGAGCTTCACCATCACCTGCTATTGGTGATGGTGAAAACAGTGATTCCTGCAGTAGTACTCCAGAAGTAGTAACACCACAGAGAGGAAGACCTCGTAAAAAGAGAGCGGTCAGTAATGCCTGCAAAGTAAAGCAAACAAAGACACGAGGTTCCCCTGCACGTAAGCTACAGTTTGAGAATAATAAACCTGCTCCTTTGGACTCTTCTCCTAAAGCTAAGAAATCTCCGTCTCTGACAGCCAATATAGGTACTACTCGGAAAAAACGGAGAGTGGAAGCCATAGTAGAGACATTACAAAGATCTACAGCCTCACCAACTGGCAGCAGTTTGAAAGGAGATGAAGTTGGAGACTTTGAATCAGAGGGAGGTGGTGTTGCTAGCATTGTTGGTAGTGTTGGAGGTTGTGACAAAAATAGAGGTGTCAGTGGTGACAGCAATGTCAAAGCAGAGGAAAGTGGTGGTAACAGCGGTAGTAGCGGCGTCTTTGATGCAGTTCCAACATTAGCGAGAATAACACCTCTTATAACGCGAAATGTCATTAAGAAAGGGCCACAGAAAATTGGAGATACTGGACAAAAGAAATATACACAAAATTTGCAATGTTCACCAGCTCGATCTTCAAAATCTTCTCCAACAGAAGGTGGTGACGATGAATGTAGCTAGAATTTACTTTCTGAATTATCTAATGAAGAATAAGTTATCAAGAAACCAGAGTGGGTCATGGGATTTCTTTTTTCTTTAGTGATAAACTGTATTCTTCTCTTGTACAGAATTCCATACTAACATTTGGGATTAATGTGTATTCTCCCATGGTTGGCAGAGCCCGTGTGATAATCAGATGAATTAAGTGACTGATCTTTTTAGTAAATTCTCTTTTATTGAAGATCAGTTGGAAGTTCTGGAAAAATTTAAGGACTTCATTCTAAATTTGAATACACGTATCAAAATTGAAATGTGTGTGGATGTGAATATAACAGGATATAACTGGATATCACATGGAGTCGCTGCAGAGTTATGAATGCTTGTGTGGATTGTAACTGCAAATTTACAAAATGTGTTGCAGTGTAAGGAAATGTAAAACGTCATCAACAAAGCTCATCTGTAATCCAAAGAAGGCCAGGAGTAAGAGCATTAAGTATATTTTATCAGTGTATAAATAGACTTCAGTGTTAGATTGGAATAGTAGTGGAAGCTTTCAAAATTGCAAAAAGTAAAAAAAAAAAAAAAGAAAAGTGTTTTTTTGAAAATTAGTTTCTTTGTATAAAAAGGAATCAAACTGATTTTCTGTATAGAATCATGAGGCATTATTAAGTAGTACTGTTTACATTCAGTAAAGTCAACCAAGTACACAAGTTCATACAGGTTAGGGTTGCCAATGTTTTCTGGATTTGGGGAAGAAATTGATATTCACTGGGTAATGAATCTCATTATCGGATGTTTCATGATAGGGGTCTAGAGGAACTTCATTGTCAGTATGTTCCTGTACTGAAACCTGTTATCACTTGTTATGTACTGCAAAGTAAGAATTTGTTAACGTTTTATCATATTGTTTTATTACTTTTGTCCTGGTTATTAAAATGTTGGAGAACTACATTAGGAAAATCAGTTAAGAAATTATTACTCCAGCATGGTACATTAGCTGCGTTCTCCAGTTCATCTGGTCTTCGTTGTCAAGAGTCATGACTCGTTAGATAACCAGGTTATATTTATAAATAACTTCAATTATATTTTTAAACATGCATATTACATATTCCAATTGAAAAAGCCTAGTGAGATAAGAAAGTGGTGCAGAATGAGGTATTTACTACAAACATACAAATTGAAGCCAAGTACCAAAATTAACTTCATATCAGTGAGTTCTTAATGGTTCTGACAGTGGTGTCATAAACTTTGGGTTAGGGGTTTCTGATCTTTGTTGCCTTGTGCTCTGAACAGAATGCATTGTGCTTGATTTGGAAGTTGCTGTCGTGGCAAGACTGTTGTGTCTTCTAGGATGTGATGCCTTGTAATCTGGTAGTAATTTACATTTTGGAGAAGAACCCATAGCTGCCATAGACTTAAGGTTAACTTGAATACAGTCTTCAAGGTAGCCACAGTGTTTAGAACATTGGATCTGTTTTTGGGACCTGTGCACTTCTGGGATTGTATACAGCATGGAATGGTAATTCGTTACCAACATTTCAGGCAACCCGCTGGTCTCGTCTTCCCGTAAGAGCGCAGATCTCATTTATGCTGCGGTGGAAGCCTGAAGTGTTGCATGGATTTGTTTTTGTCATTGTGTGGACAGGCAAAATAGAAGTATCTAATCTTAGTTAATGATCCAGGGACTGGGATTAGCTGTTATATAGGACTCAATTCAGTCTCTGCCTTCACACCTCTTCACCTGAGGATGGAAGTACGTACAGTTTCCTACATGGTGTATGCTGTTCAGAGTACTTGATGTTCGTCAAATTCCAGAGACCTGGTAATTCTAACTTGATATAGTCTCTTTTGTTGAAAAGTGTGTATACCTTTATTCTGTTAAGCACTCCCTTCTGTCACACAAGACATTAAATTGGCCACTATTTATTCCTAATGCCTAAAACACTTGTTAGCATATCTGAGTTACAAATTGAACAGTGGGATTATATAATCCATGTATTGTGCAGTATCTGTGTAGCTGGTAACTAACCAACTTTCAACAAAGACTTATAACATTAAGGGCTTTACATTTTCTCAGGTTATCTAGAGTGACAGTTAATTCATTAAAGTTTGTAAGATTTACACGTATAATGAATTCCGTATTTTTACTCTTCATTTCGTAAATGTTGGCAACTCTAATATTGAATTAAGAACTGAAATAATATTAATGATTTTTTATAAACTCAGGATAACCATTTTTCACCCAATTTTTGGTCTTGAATATATGTGGACCAGATGCAGAGACATGTGAACACTCTTTGTACTGTTAAGGTACAAACTTTTGAGTGTGGTTTTAATATTTTGTATTCTAAATGCAACTCTGTTTAGAAAGGAAGTGAGTATTCCCCATTATATTTTAGAATGCGGTTGCAAACTCTTAGTCCAAGGAATATAAGAACTGCAACTTCACAGAAAATAGCATCCCATTGTTTTTTGACAAGCCACATGCCTAATGCATACTCACTGAATTCTCCTGGGAGCTCAAGACTCTTGAATTATAAGTGTTTTTGTTTTCCATTCTGTGTTTGGACAGGAAAGCACTGAAATTTTGCAGTCTTTGTAACTTGACAGTTTATCTGTCACAATATAGGGTTGTTTGTTTGTGCAGTTACATGTGAATTTAGTGAAAATTAAATTTGAATCTGAGAAGTGACAAGGCAGCTCTGTAACATCAAGAAAAATATGCGGCCCATTGACAGTGGTTTTTTCCTTGTCTGTGAATGTTTCGGACAGTGATATGTTACAGTAAATATGATTTATTTTCAGTGTTGTCCATCATCTTGGATTTTTTTCAAGCATGTTGTGTCAGAAACTGAATCTGTTTCTATCATCAGGTATAAAGGTTGCCCCTTAACAGGGTCCCTAAAATGACATGACCTCAGGATTCTAGCCCACATGAATGGGAACCTTTATATCTCATTATGGAAACAGATTCAGTATCTGAAATGCTGTGTTTGAAAAAGCTCGAAGATGTTGGTCAGTGTCCAAAATGAGAGTCATGTTTACAAATTTTTTCCCATTTCATTTAACATATTTTCTGTGATCCGAAAATCTGGCTGTAAGGTATAGTCTGTGCTGCTGTGCATTAGAGATAGTAGTGATTCACATTTTCCATTCAGTGCATTACAGTTTAATTACTATAATTTAAACCAACAAAAGCACACAATTGTATTAGATTTACAATAATATTATAAGAAAAATTAACTTCTACATATTTTGTGCCTTATTGGCCCATCGTCAGGGAGTACGGTAATTGTATGAGACATTTGCTTGAAATATTGGTCTGCGTTGTGTAGAAATTTCCAGTAGTTCTTCTACATTCAAGAGACCAGTACATGAAAGTCATTTTATACAGTTATTGTTACGGGCAAATAAGGCCTGAAACGTGTAGGATTTAGTGGTTTTTATAATATTATTGTAAATCTGATACAATTGTATACTTTTGTTGGTTTTAGTTGTAGTAATTGAATAATAGTTTCTTATGTGTCAGCGTGTTTTTCTCTACACCTTACTGTAGCTTATGACATTTCAACATTTGTAACTGCCGTATGACATTCCTTACAACGCAGGACTGCACAGCAGCAGTGTGGTGCTGTACCATTACTGAAACTGTCAGCATTTAAAGAAATACATGTTTTGGGATGAGGCAAACTGTATCCTGTATGTGATTTGCACGGATGATGATTTTGAAGGGTGTAATTTTCTTACAGTAATTTGTTGTGTAATTCTGTGAGTATGCGTTTCTTAGTGGAACATTCTCTAGTTGCAATTTTATTTCCTGAAATTACATTCCCTAATGTTTTATTTTATACATAATGTGACTTTTTTAAATTGATGCAATTATTGATTAGTGTACTAAATCTGTGGCTTTTTTTTTTTTTTTTTTTTTTTTTTTTTTTTTTTTTCTTTTAATAATTTTTTTTTTTTTTTTTTTTTTTTTAAAAAAAAAAAAAAAAAAAA
>Ga0123357_10009750_pt1:2500-12139 | contig 12139 bp, 9 predicted proteins | sample TergutEmb28metaG_FD_89873 | JGI IMG/M metagenome (GOLD analysis project Ga0123357, IMG submission 89873) | Embiratermes neotenicus P4 segment gut microbial communities from Petit-Saut dam, French Guiana - Emb289 P4 | ecosystem: Host-associated > Arthropoda: Insects > Digestive system...
CCTGTGACCAGGGGTGAGTGATAGTACACTTACGTCACATGGGTGGTTGGTTAGTTAGTTAGTTAGTTATATTCAGTCAAAATTTGTCATTATACCTATTATGGCTGTAAATAAATACCAGTTAGAGGTTCTCAGCTGTATGATTGTGTCCATCAGCAGTTAAGAGCATCATTGGACTAGCACGAGTGCCCTTTTCCTTCCTAATCTCACATCCTGGAGAGGAGTTTTACTAGATTTCCAAATATTGTCCATGGTCTAGTACTCCAAACAATATAACATTTCACAAAGGTCTGTTACAAAAAGGTAACATCCATCTGATATTCAATATTAAGATCAGCTTTTCCTATTGGACCAAAATATGTCAGGCTCCACCCCCACCCCCTCAATACAAAATGCACAAATGTTACATTTACCATCACTAAAGCAACAACATACCATTGACATAAATTTTAACTGTTCATGGCACCCCAAAATATTATGAACAGCAAAATGATTTATATATTCGCACTGTATTTTGAACATTAGTAACCTTGTACCCTCAAGTACACAAACAGAACAAATAAATAAGCTGCAGGTAGGTATAAAAATTAGAAGCAAACAATAATGCATTCCACTTCAACTGCTCACCTTGTAATTGGTATATGCACTTTTCACAATGTCATATATTTTCATGTAGTGAGAAATACTGGCAAAGAAGCCCATTGGTGTCCCTCGACCACCTTTCTTATCCTCAGCAGACTTCTCCTCTTTATCTATAAAAAATATGTGTAGTTTTAAAAAATATTACATAATTAACAAGCCAATAACTTCAACAAGAACAAGCACCTTTTACTGAGTAATGTATGCTTGTTTAAACAACCAGTGCCTAATGCATGAAAAAATGAAAGTAAATAAACAAACATTAGAAGACAGAGAATGTAATAACTGATTGTTGTTATTGTTGTTGATGCTGTCACTGTTATCATCATTCATCATTGGCATCAAAATCATGGTTAATTGATGACATATATCACCACAACTGTCTGCATATTACATTCTGGTAATCATCACACTGTACGGATTTTGGAGCACAATCTGGAGTTACTAAAAAGTTACAGAGCTCTGTTGCAATATATAGGCTTATATACCTATCCTGAACTTATGTGCATATGTACTGACATATGGAAACACTTCAAATTTGAATACTGCAGTTTGCATAACCCCAGACTAAACAAGATAATCTGTACCTATTCTACACTGCTAGTGACAGTGACTCATAAGAGGTATTGTCACCTAATGAAGAATGAAGAATATTACATAATAAAAATAGATTCATATTCTGTACTCTACACTAAATGTTATTGGAGAAACAAAGTCAAGTAGAATGGTATCAAGATATAGAAAAACTTTGAATTTAAATTCCCACATTTTGCATTTTCCATGATTCACATGCTTTTATGTACAGTCCCAGCCCAATGGCCATATGAACAATGTTTCCCAGATTTCATGTCATTTTAAATGGTATCTACAAATATACAAAATCAGAGTTTCAATACATACAGCAGAGAGAAGTACGAAAAATGCAAACAAAGTTCTGGCTAGAATCTGAAGCAAAAAAACCACTTGGGCAGAGACCTAGGTACAGAGCGGATGATAATATGTAATTCAGGTGTGGCCTGAATTCAAGTGATTTAAGACAATCCCCAGAGTTAAACTCTTCTAAAACTATAATGAACCTTCCAGTTCAATGGAAGGGGCATGATTTCTTGACCAGTTGAGATGGTATCAAGTCTTGATATGTATCCTGCTCTGTGTTATTTACCTATAGAAGTCTTTACAGGTGACAATCCCCTTGAGCGACTGCTTTCCAATGCTGCTGCTGCTGCTGCTGCTGTTGCCGCCGCCGCTGCTGCTGTTGCTGTTGCTGGTGCCGTTCCTGCTGTTACTTCTGTAGCTTTCCCCTTGCGTTTCATTGGAGAGAGAGATGGAGCAGTAGGAAGTGAGGGAAGTGACGGTTTTGGTGTCGGAACATTAGGCACCAACTCTTCCAGGATGTGCACAAATATGTTGAGTGTGCGCACAACATGCAGCAGAAGTAATTCAGCACATGAAGACAACTGCAAACATAATGATAAGACTTCCATCAGACTTGATTTAGCAGCACAGTGTCACGTCAAGCATCAACTACTTGCAGTGAAAAGCTAAACATGCATTTTAAGTTCATGAAAAGTCAGTATGCTGGAAAGCCCTTCTATTTATGTGTTGCCTTTCTTCTAGGATGAAACACTCATGAAATTATGAACATATTTCAGTCAATCCCACATTTGTAAATATTTTAATGCTTCTGTAATACGTTAATACACATATTTCTGATAAAGAATTTTATTTTTGCCATAAGAAACTTGTACATACAAATGGCAGATCTTTAACCAATACATTTTTAACGGAACAAAGCAAGATAAGTTTGTTTGGTGTGAAGAGCATAAAGACAGCAGCAAACTAACACAAAATACATTAGTTCCATACTGTCAAACTGAGAACTAATATTTTACTCAAGTAGTATCCTACACATTCTCTTGAAAGAAATGTGGAAAAAAAAGTGCCAGAAGCAGTGCATTGGAGACTGAACACCATTACAGTGCAACAGACCACTCTGCTTTGTCTGTGTGTATGAATTCAAACTGAAAACAGTATAACCATGCCCTACATCCTCATATTCCCCGTATCTAGTAGTGTGAATTTTTCCTTTTCCTGAAATTCGATTCGGCAATGAAGGGAGGGAATTTGATGGCAGCATGATCCAAGGTTAACCATAAGCCAAACCTGTCAAGTTCAGAACAAACATCCTATTGTAATGCTTCCAAGAATGGTACAATAAGGGACACACAGCAGGTAATGAGAATGAAACTACCTTCAAGGGGCCAGAAAGGAATAGAGAGTGAATGTAAATTACACAGTGAAAAGAGCACAATCTAAAATGTATCTGATCAAACCACATAAAAGGAAACAAAAATAAGAACAGTTAGTAACTGTAAGATATTAGTTTCCTCTGCTGTAGGTATACAAACTATACACTGTGTGTGTGTGTGTGTGTGTGCATGCGTGCGTGCGGGTGCGCGTGTGCGTGCGCGCGCCCATGCATCTCTCTCTGTTGATGTGTGCACACACACACAACAGGACGTGGATGGAGTAACTTTACTTAACAACACAAAAATCCAGATGGCTGCAATACCAGTACCTGTGGGACAATACAAACAATAGGCATGGTTGGTGTTCTACTACAGCATTTTATTATGCACATAAAGTGACAAAACTCTTTACCTGTCTGTCCTTCAGTACTCCCCAGAGTTGCTGTCGATGTTCAGCAGCTTCCCCTGTCATGCGAATATCAGCATGGCATAAATTCCTCACTGCCAAGCCTACACATACAGAAGCACACAGTTTATATATGGTGCCAGCCATGACACATGAATATGAAATCACTTTTCCCTATTTTCTTTTGTATGAACGCTTAAAACACATCTGCACACAGCTGTATTCATATCAGGAGGGGCTTTCCATTGAACACAATTCCACAAGTACTGTTAGTAAGAAACATCTATATTTAATAAAATTAAATTCCTGATACAAAGAAGACTACCTGAAAATATGTTTCCGGCTAACTGAATGAGCCACTGTTGACAGCTGAGATCCAATGAAACAGGAGACCCTGTCAGAACAGCCAGTGTTGTAGATAACAGACCAGCTGCAGGACTGACCACTGCTTCTGAAGATAATACTTCATGTCCTTGCTGGCTACAAAAAAATTCATGAATACCAATAACATGTTAATAACATATTTAATTTTTCACACTGCTAATATGACAGCCCACCACTGGACATGATCTTGTGGCAGTTCCATCCAACACCCATCAACATCAACAACCAACCACAACCACCATCACCCTAAGATACACTTTTATATTATACATCCCTCACCTTCTTGGTCTTACAAACGATGTATTTCAAGAGGCTTTTTCACCAATATCTCGAATGTATGCCTTGCCTCCCCTATTAAAATACCATAACTAACCCCATCTTCAGACTTCAGTACGGGAGCAGTACCAGGTGACATAATTATGCATAAGCATGTCATAAAGCCTAAGGTCAATGACCAACAGACATACATCCAGGTAACAATGGGCCTGGTCAGAGTGACCTTGGTACCTCTAGCTTACCCTAACAGGAAGCTAGATTGCAAGGAGGTGACTTTGGAGCATATCCTTGACCTTGTCAAGAAGAGCCCCACTTTTTAAAAGGAACGTTGCTCGGAGGGATTTAATTCTGGCATCAAAGGGTTAATATTACTCTTCAAGATACATGTAATTTCCTAAGCCTTGCAACAGGAATTTAAAATCCCTGTTAAAACCCTCACTAACAACTGCACAAGGCATTTAAAGCCCTGGCATTCAAAACTGAGAACATGTCAGGAACTACTGCTGAATAGTCTCTCCAATACACACAATGGAAGAAAAGCAAGATTTTTTCATCCCAACCTAAAAGTGTCAGACAAGATGCAACACAGTAGGGAAAGAGATGTAGAGACACGTATCCTGATCATAAAATGATTATAGCTGGTATACTACAGTAATACTGGTATTTTTGCCATGCACAGAGCATCCAGACAACTTCAACACTGCTTTCAGGCTGGCTAACCTATGGATCTTCTATAGTTACTGCAGGAGTATGGCAAATAAGAAATACAGAGTACTTCATAACTACTACCTCCCATCACCACACACTTCACATAATCACCTTATTACCTACCCCCTCCTTCCAGTGAACTGTGAGAACAAACCAATCAACCAACCAACCAATCAACCAACCAACCAACCAACCAACCAACACTATAGAGCAGACTCCTTCTTCAGTGGTCCTCAGCTGGGCAAGAAATTCCCCATCCTGAAGGTTCATTACTGGGTTCACACAAGCCCAACCTAATGTCCTTATCCTGAGCCCAGTTAATCCTGCCTATGCATCTCCATCCTATTTCCTTAAGATTCATGTGTCTTGCAACAGTTTCACTCCATCAGGTCTTCCAATCAATCCCCCATATGCATTTCTTGTCTCTTCCCCTGTGCATACCTCATGCCCTGCTCATTGACACTTCCTTCATTTGATCAATTTACTATTATCTGGCAAATGATAAGCATCTTGAAATTCCTCACTATGCAGTTTTCTCCAGCCTCGTTATTTCCTGCCTCTTAGGTGAAAATGTCTACAGGAACAGAAAGATACTTACCTGGTACTTCTTTTAATATGAGGTTTTTGACCACCCGCATTACTGCTCAGGAAAATATTCCATGCTCTTGGGTACACTGTTGTGAGATAATATGAAGATAACAGAGCCAATGCTTCACAACAGCCAAACTGACAACATAATAAGGACAAAAATGAGAAGTTCACCTTGAATTTTACTTACATATAAAGTACAACATCTACATAACTTTAGCAACACTAACAAACTCTTTAACTCCATGTGGCAAAGACCCACTTGAGAAGTTAACAGATTATCAGCTAGTCAGGAACTGCCAAGTATACCAAAGTACTTCAAACTTAAAATGCACCCCACTTTTAATAAGGGATTTTTGGGAAAAAAATTTTTGCAAACAAATACACTGCACTGCCTGTAAAATTTACGACTCTTTTTGTAAGGCCATTTGTTTTTCAAGGAAAATCATTTTTGAGACTTTCAAAGAATGAAAAATAATATCTCAAATTTAAGACACTTCCTAATTTGGAGTTTGGAAAATGTGAAAAAAGGTGAGTCTTACACTCAAAGCCATAGGTATTATGTAACCCAAAGGTTCACTACATTCCATTTCACTTTATAAGAGGCTGGCAAAGGTCCCCATTTTGAACCAGATATATCCAGTCCATGCTCACTACAGTCTGGGAGGCTTAAACCCCCAACACAGTTACTAATGGCTGGGGTTCTTTTCATTTTAAATGCCGATTTACATGCCTGCTAATTCATGCACTGTATTTCACAAACTTTTAAAGATAAATACTTAACATAAGTACATCTGCTAATTCATCCACTGTATTTCATAAATTTTTAAAGCTAAAAACTTCACATGAAAAGTACATGCTTAAGAATGTATCCATCTACCCACTGCGCAAGTTTCAAGATAATGCACCTATTTTTAGGCAGCTTAGTATACAGACTTTTTAAATTTGTTCCTTTTCACTCAATGTTTCAGTTTCTAGAATTATTAATTTCAAATAGCTATTTCATAAGTGGTGACATGGTGCTACAAAATTTGGGGCTGACAATACATGTCATCATATTTCATCAGATGTTGTTAAGTTTCTAACTTACACAGGAATGTCTTGTTTTACACCAAGGTTACGTTCCTGAAAAACATCACGCAAATCAAACACAAAATTCCCATTTAAAACAGTGTACATCCTGGGGGTTAAAGGATTGACAACCTCATCCTATATAGTGTATAACTGTACCACCAGTGGACATATAACCCATTAGAGTATCTAGCTACTGTTTATACAGTATATATGTTTCTACACAGTACACATTTTTATACAACATATTTATTTCTAATGGACAAAAATGTAAGAGACTCACATCAATAGTTTCTGGTATGGTTATTTGCAATAGGGCTGGTAGTTTCGCTACACAAACACTTTAGTTCCTGACTTAGCACATTCTGCAATTCTATCAGCATTATGATGAAGTGAAGGTAAGCTCATATGAGCAAATGTAACATTATGGCATATGTCAACAATTCATTCACCTTTTTCAAGTAGGCTTATTACATCCAGTTTCTCTTCAATACCCACTGTCTGTCACCAACTTTTTACTTGGATCAGAGCAGGTGATGTAGATTTATGTTTCTCACTCAGGTTTTTAAGAAAAGCCAAAGCTGTAGATGAAACTACATGAGCCGCGTGATTATATCACCAATGTAACCAGTCCGTACGCATGACTGATGGTGTAACAGTGATATCACTTTCTGCTATCCTCCTACAGGAGATCAGTGCCGCCACAAATTGTCTATGCCAAATTGTAGTAAACCAAGAATTATCATGTACATTTAAAAAGTGGTGTAAATTTTCAAGTCACGTCCAAGCGAAATCGCACAAAAAAGAAACTGCAAAAAATGACACCTGCCTGTATTTCAACATTTAAAATTTTCATAGGGTTTATTCATTACTTTCATGCTGTAAATTTACCCTTCATCCCAGTGATGAGGCATGAATAATACAGTTTATTGCCTCTGCGTTCATTTGTCCATATACCTCACTAGCAGTGACTAAAAAATCTTGTCTTCATAGCACTCGTGTTTTAACCCAGTGTGCTAATATCATCATGTATCTCAGACCATTTCAATCCCTTTTTGTTTTCTTGGTCCTCCCTAATGGCATGATGTAATTCAAAGGTTAAAAACAATGACAATAAAGCATATTGCTACACATCCATTCTGAACAGGAAATGTATCAGACAAATGTTTACCTATATACACTTTACAAATGTTTCATTTCCAGATGTTGCAATTAACGTAACTAGTTTCTTGGGCATACCAAACTTGGTGAAATATTACATAAAACTTCCAACCTGGCTGCATCTAAATCTTTCCTGAAGGCTAGAAACAGTTGATACAAAGTCCCACTGCAAAGAACAATCTTCTGTATCTGATGAATGCAGAATATCTGTTAAAACTTTGGTAACATGTCTGATCAGAAGTTGATCTGTTTTACAAACAACAAAATGGTGATCCCCAACAATTGAATCTCATATGTAGCTAACTTTGACAGAAGAGTTTAACCCACTCACTGTGACAGTGGGAGGATCCACACGTAATTTAAAACACAAAAAAGAAAGCACACTTACTGTTAGATACTTGCTGGCAGACGTAAGTAAAGATTGCGATAAGAGGCACACAACTCTAGAGAGAGCTGTGTCTATGTTGCGACGATAGCAACCACATGAGTTCCCAGACAGCGGGTAGGGGAAACACACATTGAATGGACCTGGCAGACTGTTAATATTTGCAAGTTGCAGGAAAGTATATGAGCCATTACAATCACTAGAAGGTGCCACTATTTCAGAAAGGAACTGCTCACTGTAGCCCACTCCTTTCACTGTTGCTGCATCCTGTTGGGGCTGGTCCAGAGGGAAGAATAGCTTTGGAATAAGTCTGCACAACAAAGGAGAAACTGCATTTAAGGAATGAATCATTTTACAAAGAACGCTGGAATTACACAACCTACATTCATGACTTCAGAAATATTTAGCTTTTATTGCCACAGTTCAGTGCCCTGCTATGGCACTGAAAATATTGTTTTAATTTTTGGCTAAGTTAGTAACAGTTCTCTGTGCAACACACAAACAAATCTGGGGGCTCAGCCAAAATATTCAGCAGGTACTAAGAACTGTCTCTTAGACATACAGCAGCTGGAGCATTAGAGTGACCCTGAATGTCCACTTGTTGTTAAAATCTAGAATGCACACAGCTCTACCTCTATGCCTCTGTGGTGTAATGATTAATCAGAGTCTATTACTGTACCTTATACACAATATTAATTAAAGATGTGAATGTCAGAACCAATGGCAATATCATGATGGGTTTCTGTACCTGAAATTTACACAATGGAAGTCTTATTTCATAATCAGTATTGCTTTAATATACACTTGTTGCTGTCGGACTGCTCCATATATGCTTACCACTTCACGAAACATTTTTGCATTAACAAGGATGGAAATGTATAATCCATACCAAAGAACACTGGTATCCACATGTACAATTTGCACCTTAACATGCTACAAACTCCTTACTATTCTGGCTGCCACTCAAACCATGTGCCTGCTGAAAACAAGTCTACAGCATGACTGCACAATAACTTCCACCTCCTTACCTATTCAGTGTAAAACAAAAAGCTACTCTACATACAATATATAAATTATCCTTGAAGTAGAGGTAATGCTGCCCTGTGGAACTATGGCTGCTAATGAGCCTGATGTCTATCAACCACATTTTGAATAAACATGGAACAATGAAAGAAGTGTTCTAACAAAGAGAAAACAGCTGTTCTTCGAGAAAAACCTGCCTGCCTTGTCCACCCTGCATGGAAGGCCTAGGAGCGAATCTGGACTTTGTACGGGGAAGTTGGCAACCAACTGCCTGAGCTATGGAATGGCCACATGCATATCACTCCATAACAATCAAGAATAAAAGATTTCAACAAGAAAGAAAGAACTACATTTGCATATAGGCATGAATGCATAAAGAGAGAAAGAGACATTACAGAGAGAGACTCCTTCTTTCTCAAGATTTTATTTACCTGAAGCATTCATTTTACATTCAGTACAGTTTTCTTATGTTTTCAGCCACTTTACTTTGGATTCAAAAACTATGACTATCACTTTCACTTTAGTGACACAGTAAGCGTGTAAAGGAACAGACTGTAAGACACTAATATTTGGAAAAGACACAGCACCTGTGGCATTTCCTCTCAGATACACCATGACTAAGATAACAAAACTCCTCACCCCATTACAAATCCTGGGAGAAAAAAAAGAGAGAGAGAGAGAGAGAGAGAGAGAGAGAGAGAAGAAGAAGAAGAAGAAGAAGAAGAAGAAGAAGAAGAAGAAAGAAAGAA
>Ga0123357_10009751_pt1 | contig 12138 bp, 4 predicted proteins | sample TergutEmb28metaG_FD_89873 | JGI IMG/M metagenome (GOLD analysis project Ga0123357, IMG submission 89873) | Embiratermes neotenicus P4 segment gut microbial communities from Petit-Saut dam, French Guiana - Emb289 P4 | ecosystem: Host-associated > Arthropoda: Insects > Digestive system > Gut ...
AAAAGTTGGCACTAACTTCGCCTACCGGCGGCGGCCGCTCTGTCGGTATGGTTCGCTCGCGGACTAAAAGCCACGGAGTTTAGTTTTTTAGTTTAGTATATGAATCACAAATTCCCAAACCAATGGATTGGTCGAGGTGGTGCACAGAACTGGCCACCATGGTCACTGGATATGAACCCATTAGATTACCATGTGTGGGGTTACATGAAAACAATGATGTACGCACACAAGGTGAACACGAGAGAGGAACTAATGAAGCGAATTCTCAGCACTGCAAGAAGCATCAACAACACTGCAGTTCTTCGTAAGGTTACAAGTTCTCTGGTCACAGGAGTCGGAAAATGCATCCAAGCAGATGGAGGACACTTCGAACAATTTGCTTGAGTGTTGAACGGTGAATCTGTAACTGTACATTTAACAACATAGCTCAATAAATGCACAATACTCCTCTTTCCATTTTAATTTATTTATTGTACTTTAAAAACTCATAACTCCTGAACCATTGCCAATTGGACCCATGTGTATATGAAGTTTTTGACTCAGAATCAGCTCTGGAATTAAATCCTGAAATAGTGACCTTAACTCCTGTGACACCTGTGTGTGTGTGTGTTTTTTGAACAAAAGTTGTAAGAAAGAACAGAACACACACTTTTTCCATCAGTCTTATGGTTTTTGAGATAAAAGGATTTTTGTATATATTTCTGAACTTGTAATATTCAGCATTAAACTATGGTCTTCAATAAATACACAAAGATTACCAAAATCCTTTATTTTTATAATTAAAAATTTTTCCCATCTTAAATTATAATTTCATATCTTGATATGACCATTATTTTATGAAAATTCAAATTCTCTTTTCAGATAATAAATGAAAAGGACTGAAAGTGCCAGAATTATGTTGTTCTTACATTTCTACCTTATTTATCTTTTACTCTGGCATGTAACCGTAACATCTTATTTGAATTTTCTAATTTTTCCTATGAAAGCTGTGTATTTGAAGTTCATGTGAAATGTTTAACTGTCGTTAAAACAATGTTAGGGTGGCAATCAACAGCTGAGAGTTCAAACTGAGATATTTTTCCTAATTCTGTCTAGTATATTGCTTTTAGTTCATGCAGCATGTCTTCAGGTCTTTTATAGTCCATCTAAATGTAATTTAATGTAATTTGCTTTTAATCTCAATTCCATTTCGACACCACATTACTGGTTTTGTCTTACACTTTTACCCCATCTAAAACTGTCAGAAAAGCTAGGGTACTGTACATTCTTATTCTGTTGTTTTTGGAATGTCATGCGTTTTCTCCAGGCTATGAAGAAACATAGATAAGAAATCAGAAACAGAAACTGAAGATGGACAAACAAGTAGCAAATAAATCAAAGTGAAATGGAAGAATAAGGTTGATTTACAAAGGACTAGGTCACTTTAACATACTGAGAGGATTATATTTGAACACAAATACAGATCTCAGAATGACCTTCAAAACAACACAATTCAGAAACTAATAAATACAACAGTTCAAAATATATGACATAATACCGCAGTGCTATATCGTCTGACATGCTTTGAATGTACCAAATCATACATAGGCCACCAGACAGATCACTGGAAGATAAGTAAGAACGTTACAATGTGTACGTGTACATAATACACATACTATTCCATGCACTACTTCATGCACAGTCTGAACAATCAGTACCGATATGGTAAACAGAAAAGACATAACAGATTAGCCAAAAGTAAATATGAGTGGCAAATAAAATCATGTAGATGTTAACAAGGCAACAGTTTATATCAGCTGCGAGAGGGAAATAACAGTGTTTTGAATAGGATTAGAAATAAATTTATAGCAGGAAGACACTAGCAGTGCCAGCAGACATGAGGTGGCTTAGCATTACAATAAATGCAACTAGCACAGACATTTCAGGGCAACCTCACAGCATGAACTGACACAAAACACATCTTCATTAAGGTATGTCTGTTAGAACAGTTATCAAAGTGGAGTGAAAGTAGCAAAATATAAAAACAAGCTGTGAAACAGAACTGGGAATAATATGGAAATTCAGTAAAGCAATATCACTTATATAAATAGCATTAGTACTAACAAAGAAACAAATTCTGGGAAGAACTCATTAATCCTACTTCTCTACTTGAAGATGCACAAATTTCTTCCTGTTATGAATACTGTTATAAAATTAATTTGTGTAGACACATGACACTGATATTCATAGTTACCCTTTTCACACTGGAAATGGTAAAGAAAATATTTACTACAAGCATACCCAGCACAGGTGCTTCCTAGCTCAGGTTTCTCCTAAGCAGAACTTATACAGTCTACTTCACACTTCAAAACTTTGTGCATCCACACACGTTTTACATATTGAAGCAAATTAAAAATTTCAGCCTTGGGGTGGGTTCCAGCAGCATAATGTCCATATCAAATTTCATAATGTTTGGTTAGCTGGTCCAGAAGATTAAATAGGACACACACAGAGCATGGTGATCTCATAAGACTACATTTTCCCTTCAAAGGAGGAGATGTTGGCTAAACATGGGAGATATACCATACAAATAACTGTAGAAAAAACTGATATACAATAAGGAAGGGAATCAATGGATGTCACATAATTAGGCGATTTAACCCACACAAGTTATTCACAAATCTCTTCAGATACCTGCAAAACATAATGAATAACATAAAAGACATAAGATTTTAAATTATATACATTTTAGTATATATTGTATTTTACAGATAATGCTTTAATCTGAAACATAGTTCAGTGAATTCTAATAGCTTCATTTTGACGATTACGGTAACCTTGAGGATGAGCCAAAGCATGTCACGTCTGTAGTCACATGTAATTGCATTTAAATTTGTCTTATGGTAATACGAAAATTAAAATATGACTTCTACAACAAAATGGATTCTATGAGTACACTTCAGTTTTGGTATGGATGGTCAAAATGCAAAATTCAAGTCGCTCTTCTCAGTTGTCATTTGCGTGTACATTTCTTGCTTGTAGTACAGAATAATGTTAAAATATGATTTCCAGTGATGAGGTAATGTCCCTGTAAATTCTGGAAACTTTATCATTGCAGAATAGTAAACCCATCATGAAAATTCATCCTGTTCATACTGGTGAATGTGTACTCAGCCCAAAAGTATTTGCATAGCACTAATTTTGTTTTAGATTTTAAAACTCAAAAGAAACACGAATTTATACAAGTGAATATGTTTTCATTAGACATTCTGTGGCACCTCTCTCCAGTAATTATTCAGACCCTCCCAATTACATTTCTTATTGATGCTCCATGACAATTAATAACTCTCATACATTACTTGCATTGCAGAGGTAAGACCATAGGTGCCTCCAACATCTACGTGCAGAACTGGGGCTTGAATCACTTTCAAATGCACATAGTGCTAACATTGAAGATGCATGGGTAAATGTAACTAACTACTATTCAAATTAAGAAAAATAGGTAATTGAGGTATGATATAAGAGTTCATCAATGCTAGTGTGCTGTCACAGCTTTGGCATCTGACCAAAGTTTAAGCTGAACTGTACTTCTGAAGATGCATAAATGACTCTTAAAAGAACATACGGTTGCCACACATTTACCCAATGTGCTTTCAAATATTCACAACAATGCATGTTCTAGACTACAACTTTTGTTACCTTCCAGATTACTTTAATTGGTTCACATATTGTAAAACAAACTGCAGAAAGAAGTTTCACAAACCATTTAGTTAACACATTCAAGCCACCAACAATCAGTAAAGATTTCTTGTCCATAAAGGACATGTTTCTTTTAAAACAACGCACCTAATGCTTGGATAACCATATGTGGTTTTGGGGTGCTGCTGCATTGGTATATCGCTGCTCACTATGGGTCAGTCCTTGGAATTCAAATCCAGTAACATGAATGCTAGACTGTGAACATCAAATACTGAATGCCACTGTGCCAATAACAAGACCAGGAATAAACTGTTAAGGTGAGCATTACTTATAAATTATCTTCTGCACTCTACCAATGTCTGCTCAGGTACTGTACCTTGCACAAGGACATGAGAAGTAGCGAGTTGCTCGGTCCACATGACTTAACGTGTTTCAAATCTGAAGAGACAAGCTTCCATGATTCATACCCATAAAATGGTATTCTTTTTCTCACAACTTGTAACAGTGTGTGTTTGTGGACAAACACAGCTATCCATAGGTTCCAAAAAGCTTCACCCCCCACCCCCAACTTCCTCCATAAACAGGCCATAACATCTTGAAATAAATCCACTCTGCACCTACCCACAAAGTAGCCATGTAACTGTAGATAACACCCTTTTATCCACAATTTATTACAAGAAAAGCAACACTTCAGAAGAAAAGAGTTTCCTTTCATAAACATGAATTTCAGAACAGGCGTCATTTTGTTTTCTATGTTGTTAGTATTTACCACCGTGCTAAACTTCACAAGCTACAAAAGTTGAGAACAAAGACAATGCTCCCAGACCCAAATATTTTATTATAACAATCAAGAAGAATCAAATTCAGCACAGTTACCTTCATAGATACATGCTTTGTGACAATTATTGATTGGAACTTAAATCTAGTTTTACTTTATTGTTAGTGAATGCCTTACTTGTTTTAAAACAGAGATTACCAGCAGGAAGAGTCTCTGCTTTAAAGCCCAAGATCTAACAATAAGGGTCAACTTTTCTTGCATGAGCATCAAACTGTATATGACACAACTGAAAAAAGTCACAATGTCTGAATTAAAGAGGTACATGCAATCAAATAATCATCACTTTGTCACTGAATCCAAACAGCACATTTCTCCACACAGATGGACAAACTTACATACTTGTATTTTGCCACCATATGAGATTTATCCTGCTGGTGGGGTATACCATGGCCCTCCATTTCACTTTGATTTCTTCAAGAAAAAAGAAGGCAGGACCATGGCTATATAGGATCAGACATTATGCTAGCGCACTCTAGCAATTCTACACAATCGATATCACTGAATACATTTCAAATATACTTCGGTATTTTAAATTTAAACTGAACACTACCTGCCTTGCTCAACTTGTAACAAAACTGAGTGGTGTTCTGTATGAATCAGAGTACACATACTGATGCAATGATAAAATAATACATGACAGGATTTCATTTCAATGTTTATATTTTACACAAATCATGACAACACAAGTGTGTGATAAAAAAAATGGTGGAGTAAAAAAAATGGTTTTGTCATTATATAAGGTATCCCACTTTCAGACTGGACGAAGCCAAAACCATCTTTCTTCCAATTCCATTTTTTTGGGGCAAGACCTAATCATGACTGATGTAATGACAAGTCTTTCCCTTGAGATGAAAATTTCCTGTTCTTAGCAGCTCACCAGTTGTCAATATAGTGAATATATGCATCACACATAATTTAACCGATATCTCTCACTGTATGCATGAGCTAGGTGGTCTCTGCTCATCACTGTGTCTGGAACTGTTGCATGGTGTAAGCCATCATGCCTGCACCCTGCTGTTGCATTGCGGCACCCTGTGCTGCTGCAGCCATTTGCTGTGCTGTGCCTGGAACTTGTGCTTGTGCTGGCATGCCCTGCCAGGTGGGCACCTGCATTCCCATCCTGCCCATGTAGCCCTGTTGATAGCCAAACTGTCCATATGGGTAGCTCTGCATACCTTGCAGGTACTGGCCCTGCATCTGTGCGGCAGCTGCTGTCGCTGCAGTTGCTTGGTAGCTCTGGGGATACCAATATCCCATTTGTTGACCATATGCATATGGGTACTGGGTTCCAGCTGGAGCCTGCCCTGTATTTTGAGCATGGTTGGGATCACCAGTCTCCTTACCCCAGAAGCACTTCACTGGTTGCCCATTGATCTCTGTATTATGGATTGCTTCAATAGCATGGGTGGCTGCCTCCTTTGTCGAGAATCTGATGAATGCATAGCCCTTGTCTTTGAATACACGAATGTCTTGGATAGTGCCAAAAGGTGAAAATGTTTTCTGCATTAATTCTTCAGTAATTCCATTTATAAATCCACCACAATAAACAGTACAATTTGTAGGACTTGACTGATTATATACTTCATCAAATGTTGGAGCTTTTGCATTTCCATGGCGGGGTCTCTCACTCCTTGGGGGTGGTGGTTTCCTTGTAGACCAATTTGTTCGAATGCTTCGACTACCCAGCCACTGACCATTCATTGCAGTTATGGCACTCTCTGCCTCTGCCTTCTTGACAAAAGACACGAAAGCATAACCTTTTGATTTTAATGTCTGTGGGTCTCTTACTATTCTGCAGTTAGAAATTTCTCCAAAAGGAGCAAAGGCTTCCCTAAGCGTCTGCGTCTCGATTTCTGGGCTCAGGTCGCCAACGAATATATGGTAGTGGTTACTAGTGTCTTGTTTAGGTTGATTACCTGGTGAAGTAGCCCAGTTTACCTTCATTTCTTTATCAAGAAATAATCTCTTGTTCATCGCAGCCAATGCAGTAGCGGCCCCTTGATGGTTCGTGAACTCCAAGAAGGCGTAAGGATCATTTCCGGGCTCACGGATGATTTTGCAGCCTTTGACGGGCCCAATCTGCGAGAACAAGGCACACAGAAGATCTTCGGATACCGAAGCATCCAAATTCCCTACATACAAGGTCCTCGGATGGCTTTCCTCGCTCATTATCTGTCTTGACATAACACTCTCTTCCACTTGGTAAGTATTTTGTTGTAAGTACTTCGTTGATTAGTAACCCTCCGAATCCACATATGCTTCTACAAATGCTTCACGCATTCCGTTGTTCTTTTGTCAGTCCAAAGATACCGTTCAGAAATCCTTATCGTAACTGACCATAGAGTGCTCTGAAGTCGTCCTTAACATTGGCAATCGATATATGTGTAGTTCATGTAACGAACCTCACTGATTCACTGCAAAAATTTGAATTTATTATCTACTTTCATTTTTAAAAGCCGAAGTTTTGGTAGTTGAGAAATAAATATCAATACATAGAGTAAACTGGTTTTTGTCACAAGTATTAATAGCAACAGTAAAATATAAAAGATATATGTTTGTCTCAGTTATGTTTCACTACTGCTGAACAGAATTTGTCGTTGTTTAAACATAAATAATGTAATAACACACTTTGAGAAAGTAACAGCAGCTTCGTCAGTCCGATTTTTATGAAACAGGAAGTTTATTACAAGATTCGCAAGTGGACACTCGTATCCAGAGCCAAGTTGAAATGATGTATCAATAAAAGGAAAAGCTGCAGGTAAAAGTTTCGATCACGCATGTATGTGGCAACAATAGAATGAAATATAATTCATTTAATTTGATAGATCCTTCACAGGCCTCCACCAAAGATGCGTAACATGTCACAAAATACATACAATATTTCTATCGAGAAGAATATATATGAAAAATAACTGTTTTGGTGTTCCGGTGCCCTTCTCAAATGCGACATTAAGAAAATAATAAATGTGTGTTTACAATTTTACGGCAAAACGACAGTTTTCTCGCCACAATTACAATTGTATGTCGCATGTTTTAAGACATCTCGGAATCTTTACTTGAGGTAAGTCCGTGTGCATCGTATTTAGTACTATTGCATATATTATACATACCTGAACGTTATATACTTATATATTACCCAACAAATGTACATATTTAATTATGTTCAATCAATATTATTATTATTATTATTATTATTCACGACATTTTTCGGTCACAATCAAGATACGCATATTTATAATTTTATTCCAGGATAAAAAGAGTGAGGCATGAAGCTAACCGCTCACTCCCACCTAGCGCGGAAGAAATGAATCAGAGCAGCTGTACGACCCCTGCACGAATTGGCTATGTGGTGGGCACAGGATCGACTTGACTTTTACAAGTATATCTGTCGGTAGCACATATTAATACGTCGATTAGCCTGGCCCCTTCGCAAGGTCGCAAAATCGTGAAGAATTTTAAACTTTCGGAAACTGTTTACCAAATTTATACGACGTAATAGTCCGAGAGACTTCAGAAATTTCTCTCCCAGAACGTCAACACTACCCTTTGAAACCGAACGCAAAAAATATGGTACACGAACGAGACCTCAGAAATACAAATCGAGTTCAGACAAACTCCAACCACTGTGATACAGTCCATGGTCCGTTACGTGCTAGCAGTCCGTGATCGGTCTCTCATGCCTGTGTCCAGCTAACGAATGTCGCGTCCTCGACACCATGGTCGCACTCGGTGCAAGGAGCAGTTTTGACCATGGATCAGAGTAAGTTGATGTAGGCAGCACTGACTAGAGAGAAATAGCCGTGGTAGAAAATAGCTCACATGTTGGCTGTGATGTGATACCCGTGCCTGTGGTTTGGATTGTGATTGAGGTTTTCAAAGGAGCCTCTGCGGTAGTGTTGGCGTGGACTTTTTAAACATGAGAAGCTAATATTACATTGTATGTGTACTTTTAGGCTGACAAGATGTGATTTGTCTTTAGCCGGCATGGAGTCTCTGCAAGAGAGACAAGAAAATGAAATGCAGGCACTTAAGGTTAGAATTTAAATATTGGAGGGTACAAATTTTTTCTTCTTTTTGCTACCATATTAATTATTTTATTAAAAAAATACGTTTATTTTCTGTGAGTTACTTCTGTCAAAAGTATGACCGTACAGCATTTCACACTAGGCTGCTGAGGTACCAGATTTTGAAATTAAAGCATGTTTGTATTAGTCGTTAACTTTATTGGATGTTCCTGAAAAGCCGGGTACGGTGATTGAAATATTGACCTCAGTACATCTATGTGAGCCATGCTTGTATTATGTAAAGACATCTGTGCAGGCTTAATAAAATTGCCGTTTTTTGGTATATGACAGTGTAATCTGGCATAAATGTACCGACCTTTTGAAGAAACTTAAATTTTTGCTGTACAACTTTGTGTTGTATTTCAGACTACTAATGTTTGTAGACACAGGTGCTGGAACCTCAGGTCTCATGCAGTGACTTAATTTTTGTATGATCCTTTCAGAACAGAAGAGTTTTGTACATAGACAAGCCCTCAAATGGGTATGCAGTAAAACTGTAGAAGTTGAGGGATAAATACAAACACAGCAGGTCACTAGCTGATCATGAGACCTCTGTGCTACAGAACATTTGTGCATAATATAACATATGGATACCATTAAGATTTACAACTTTCATTTCTAACATTTGCTGCTATATGGTATATTGGAAAAATGCAATGAAAGAATATATGGAAGCACAAATAGGAGATATCTGGCATGTAGATGGTAGGAAAACAGGCCTGGTTTTCTGGACTAGTGTTGATGTTATTGGTAATGGGAGGAGTTCAGTTAGATTTGGGCCTACCAATGGAGCAGGAGAAAACTGATCAAATTTGAACTAATGCGAGAAGTCAGGACTGGTAAAGCAAAGTGATAGAAGCACAATAACTACAGGAATCCCACAAGCAAGAGATTGTAGAAATGAGGAATGGTACTATGCAGCAAGGAGTGAAATTCAAGGAACTAAGTGAGGAAATAAATGGAGTCATCCCAAGTTGAACTAAGAGCGAGCAGTGGCAAGAAAAGTAATAAGTGAATTGGCTGCAAGGATGGCACAAAAAGAGCCATATTTTTTTTTATTTTCAGGCTGGCAAAGAGGGTAAATGAGGGTTACTTTATAATGTTTGAAGGAGACGATAAGATTGGACATTCTGGACAGAAACATTGAAGGAGACGATAAGATTGGACATTCTGGACAGAAACATTGACTATTTAGATAAACTGGGAAGAAGAAGAGGGAAGCAGGCCATACAGGTGGAAGTTACCTTATTTTTGCTGTTAAGTTGGAAGCATTGAGAAATACTCAGAATTAAGCAGGCTTGGAGATCAGAGCTGATGATAATGAACAGAAAGGGGGTTAGGAATGAACTGATACCTTTCTTTAAAGAATGTGAAGGTTAGGGTACCTAGGGTCTTTGGAAGAAGGACAAGCTGGTGATGAATGGAAAAATTTATGAGCTGGAATGCCTGTGAGAAAATGTTCAGTTAGAAGAGAGTTGTAGGGGCTTGGACACAACTGTTGAGAAGAAGTTGAAGGGTTTGGAGGATACTGGTCACCAAAAAGCAACTTAGGAACTTTGACCAAGGGACAAAGAGGAGAGATGAAGTTATATTATATGTGTAAAACAGAGCACAGTAGCTGTGACATCAGTGGTACAGCAGTATGGATGAAGTTTCCTGGACATAACCTTACACACAGGATAAGGGGTAGCAGTTAGTGTGAAAGTGATGCAGTGGCCCAGTATTAGCCTTTATTGTCCCATAAGACCATATGGTGGTCAATAAAAGATGTGTCCTGGTAATTGTTTTAGCATGCCATGTGCTGGTGTCTGCATATTTACTTGGTTGCAGTTTATTGTCTGCATTACTTACTAACTTACTTACTTACTTCATGGAGCATAGTCCTTTTTGAGAAGCAAACCAGTTCTCAGCTAGTCAAGAATTCCCCACATTTTATGGAACTTGAAGGTTCATTGCCACCTTCACTAGTGCCTGCCACCTGGCCCTTTCCTGAGCCAGATTGATCCAGTCCATGCCCCACATCCCACTTCTTGAAGATCCATATTAATAGTGTCCTCACATCTATGCCTGGGTCTTCCAAGTGGTCTCTTTCCCTCGGGTCTTCCCACCAAAACCCTGTATACACCTCTCCTCTCCCCCATACATGCTACATGCCCCCACCCATCTCATTCTCGATTTGATCATGCAAACAATATTGGGTGAGGAGTACTGATCATTAAACTCCTCATTATGTATTTTTCTCCATTCCTTTGTTACCTTGTCCCTCTTAGGCCCAAATATTCTCCTCAGCACTCTATTCTCAAATATCCTCAGCCTATGTTTCTCCATCAATGTGAACAACCAAGTTTCACAGCCATATGAAACAACAGTCAAAATTATAGTTCTGTTGATCGTAATCTTTAAATTTTTGTATAGAAAACTGGAAGACGAAAGATTCTACGCTGAATGATAGCAAGAATTCCCCGACTTCAATCTCCTCTTAATTTCTTCCTGAATAGAATTTTGAACTGTTAAGGTTGATCCCATATTTTTGGACTTTTCCACCCTTGTAAAGGAGCTGTTACATTAAGCCGGAAAAACCCAGGCTCTCACAATATACAGGTGGCACTTAAATTTGCCATTGAAATGCTAATGAAGAGGAAATGTGCCCATACTAAAGATTTGTGGAGTTAAGGAAATTTTTTTTACTAGGTTGGGTGTAAATGGGAGAATACAATTAGAAATGTAGTATTAGGAGCGGAGGGTAGGGATAGAATTATTATGATAAGAGTAAACAAGAGTAGGCTGTCATTGGCGTTAGAGATGTAATGGTGCATACTGCAAAAACTGGTGTTAGTGGTGCAGTTCTTATTGTGTTCATTTACAAAATAAAATAAAAAAAACATTGTACAGACTACTTATTACTAATTTTGCGTGACCTTATAAAGGTACAGTTAGTATGTCTGAATTTTAGAGATGTAAGGACTGCATTGCACAAAACTGGTGTTAGCAGGTGGAGTCCTTTGTATAACTAGAAGCAACTAGTAAATATTCTATTGCGTTCTTTCTTTTTTTATGTAATGGAAAAATAGTGTATGACAAGTCACTAGTGATTTTGTGTAGCTTTATAATCTCTAAATTTCCTTTGAGTTATCACAGTGCTGACAAAACAAGTTGAGTGCAGATGTATTTTTACAGTCTATCTTCACTCGTGAACTACAAGATGTTCGGAAACATGATACACAGGATGTGTGGCATCCTCTTGAAATTGTGATCACTCTGACACCACAGCAAGGAAGCAGTGGCTTGCAAGAGGTGCATGCTCATATTGATCTTCATGTGACATGCTCAGAGCAGTACCCAGAACAGTAAGTAGAAGTATTAACTGGATCATGTTTTGTGTGACAGTTTTCTTTGTGTCTGAATTAAGTGGTACTTGTAATTTCTTCCTGACATATGAATGGTTTTCAAATGATAAAGTCAAAGATCATCATCGTCATCATCAACAACAACAACACCGCCACCCCCCCCCCACACTCGCCACTGCCGCCACCACCACCACCACCACCACCACCACCA
>Ga0123357_10009752_pt1 | contig 12136 bp, 9 predicted proteins | sample TergutEmb28metaG_FD_89873 | JGI IMG/M metagenome (GOLD analysis project Ga0123357, IMG submission 89873) | Embiratermes neotenicus P4 segment gut microbial communities from Petit-Saut dam, French Guiana - Emb289 P4 | ecosystem: Host-associated > Arthropoda: Insects > Digestive system > Gut ...
CTAGGACTGCTAAACACTTCGACATGCACGTGCTTAGTTGTCTGTGTAACTATTTATCATAAGTTGAGATCTGTTTTAATTGCAAATTCGGTTACAAGGAAATTTATGAATATCAGCTACGGGTTTATGGCAATGATGCTGCTGCTCTACCGAACGCTGTCCACTGTTTGAAGCGTATTTAATATGCATGACACTTGTGCATTAAGCTATAATCCTATCTACAGGCGACTCTTTTTATCCAGAAATAATGTATGTTGCATGGTTATGACGTTGATCGTGATCGAATTCAGATACCATTATCAGTAATAATACTGTGTAGTAACCGCTACGTAACCATAGACTTCTAATTGTAAAAGAATAGCTATAGGGTTACGTCATGATCATTGTTACTATTACCTAAGATAGCATTGGGATCATAAAAGCATTGCCCATTATATGCAGCCGACACAGCTGGGAAATAACATAATTGTAATATGCAACCATGCCACGTACCTAATAGTTTGGCATCAGCAAAGCCCCGATCCGTTTACGAACTTACAGATAGGACACATAAGATAAAATTCAATACAATGATTCCCAAGCATCGATATGAACTTAATATGAACCATAGTTGCAAAAGTTCGACCCGCACTTGCGTCCTCATCGTATTTACATAATCTGACGGCACAGATGAGTGACGTGAAACCACGGAATTTAGCAGCAAAATAGCGTAGGCCTAAAACCACGAAATAATACAAAAAATTCCTGATAAAATCGGGTATTTTGTAGTACGCCGCTTCAACATTACTGGCGGTTTAAACTTTTAGGACCTGTAATTCTGTACAAAAAATTTAAAACCACAAAGAGGTTCTGACGTGCTACTCCGTGTTTACCAGTGTTTTGAAGGGTTGGAGTGAATTCATTCTTAGGCTCAATCAGTCCTTTTACACTTCTTGACACTGACAGTGAAGGTAATACAATCCTGCAGTGTCGGTAGCTATTTGTCAATCGACACGGATGGGCAGCGTCCCACATGAATTTGGATCTTCAGCAAGGCCACTGTTCAGTACACAAACTCTTGTCACTGCATCAGAGATAACACTTGGACACTACCATGCACAGACCAACAGTTCATACAGTTTACGAGAGAAAAAGCTGTTTCTTTCATAAGTATAGAAATCTCTCATTAAATCTGTGGACAAAGTATACAGCTACAAATGCTGAAGAGCGCGATATAGGCAATCTTCATGTTTACGCCGCGCATCAATGATAATTAAACACTTTATTATCCAACTAATGCATTATATATAATATGTAGATAAAATTAAAATTATAAAATATTTAAAAGTGCTCCAACATGTTTTGGATCACAGAGGATCCATCATCTTGCACAGTGTTTGGTTAAAAAGTACAAGGATGATTCTATCGTGTCCGTTGACATGGACAAGGTCGGTGTCCTTGTCCATGTCAACGGACACGATAGAATCATTCTTGTAATTTTTAGCCAAGCACTGTACAAGGGTCGCTGATAATGGATGCTCTGTGATACGAAACATGTTGGAGCATTTTTAAATATTCTATCATTTTAATTGTATCTGCATATATATCGTGCATTAGTTGGGTAATAAAGTGTTTAGCGATATAGGCTGTTTCCACTGTGCTTGCTAGGGTTAACACAGTCACCTAGCGAGTATGCTCAAAACGTAAGCTTTCTCATAATGATGATTCTGAAGCTGTTACATACACCTTTCTTCAGTTAGACAGTTATCACAGTCACCCACTCGCAGCGTCAGCTTCCTCATTAACTTCGTTCTGAACCTCAGTGGTGCTTGTGTAACACACTGTCCCAACCCCCCACCCCGCCACAAAGCCGGGATGATTCAGACAGTAACACTCTGAAAATCTCTGTTACAGACCAGAGAAAGAAGAAGAAGATTCTCCTTGTCATCGCGCTAGACTAACCCTGTAACCCACATCCGGTGAGGTACCGAAACTTCTTTTTTTCTCCTGCAGACCGCCGCCGGGACGTAAAGCTGCCGACGCCAGAAACAGCAGCAACACCTACATCTCCTTTTCACCATATGTTTTCAAGTCGTGGTCCTTAAATACTTACTGTAACAATCATACAGCTTTACTTTCATGTTGTAACGCTTAATCAAGTTCAATGTCAAATACGCTCAGTCAATAAACAGATATTTAATTATCACAATCACAAAAATATTATGCACTCTTCCATACTTTATGGCATTGCACGGACTATACTTTCCAAAATGCAACGTCGCACTCAAAAGCTGAAATATATAAGTAAAATATACATGTCTCAATAAAAACTTTGTGCCCAATGCTATATTTAAATACTTGTTTATGGAGACCATCATTGCAAAAAAGGGATGTACCGATTACATACTGGACAACTGGAAAAATTTACCTCCAAGGCGATTCATTTAGCTAAGTACGGTAATAATCACACACTTAAACTTCTCTCCTAAACACCCCTCCCCACCACAAGGTTTTTCGACGGACAGAAATCAATGGTCACTCTCCCCCCCCCCCACCCCAGTACTACATACAGACACAATGAGGTTAGATCGCTTCGTCCTTTGAACCAATACACATAGGTCTTGTTTTGTAATCTGTCCAAGTGTATCCTGCTGTTGTTCTCATGTATTTCATCTCTGCTGCTGTTATTCTTCTGGCGTCCCTTGCCTTAATAGTACAGGTTTCGCTGCCATATAACAAGTCTGGAAGGGCCAGTGTATTGTATAGTTTTATTCTTGTTTTCTTAAGAGTTTTGTGGTCTAAACACATTATTTAAAATATCTGTAATTTTTAAAAAGTTATTTAATTTATCATTATCCTATTATCTTTCATAAGATATCGCATTTCCTAAATAGTTAACCAAATCCACCTTTTCTATAATTTTGTTCTACAAATCTGCAGCAGCAGTAAAAGGGGTGCATCAGACATTCAGCGGCATCTATGTAATACATCAGTTTCCTGAACAATTTCAAGGTCAGATATAACATCGGTTGAACTACATAGTTATGGCAGATCACTCTGTAGGAGATTCTGGTTTTCAAGTGACGTTGATTCTAATATGGATGCTGTTCTTATATGACGGCACCAAAAAGAAGCAGGCTACATTACTGGCATTTCGATTCTGAAGTTTTACGGTGAATGCCCGATGCGGATGTTACATGACTAACACAGGTGGACAGTGCTCGGTTTGCTTCGCAGGACTGCCAGTGGACACTGGACAGTCATTTCGCTTTGAAGATAGGGACTGTAAAGATCTTCGAGACACCTGACATACAGCATGCCAATACCCTTGAAAAAAAAATTCAGCATTTCTCTCTTCAGTTACAAGTGAGAACACTGCGACAGCAGTTAACATACTTATACGAAACGGAACACAAAAACACCAACAACAATGGAATATACGGAGCGACTGACATGCCCCAGTTATAACACTCCTTTATTTATCTCGTTCTCGTTCGATTGAATGTTGGACGTGTGTGAAGTTGGGAACTAGTGCATTGTGTTTTATTACGTACAGTACGTTATTTTACCCACAAATCCCCCGCGATATTCGATTTAAAAAAAAAACATTATTTGAATGTAGCTTCTCTCTTCTCTGCAGTAACGTCAATGAGTGATATCATCCCAGCAGACAACACGTATCAAGTGAATGAAAAATAGAAACTATGACACAGTAACACAATACAAAGCATAGTGATACGAAAACCATTATTCAAATGCCAATTAATTGTCATTACACCATGGAGTATTCATTCATTGCCCATTAAAAATTCCCATTTCTCCCACTCGCTTTTGTTTCCACTGTTATGAGATGGCACATATCACTCTATCTGTTCATATTCGAATTTTAGCCCCTTGGAAGTCCCAAAACCTTATCAGCAACACTGCGCTTGACACACTATGATTTGAAAAAATAGAGTAAGATACGCCTAATACATGGACCTCAGCATCCAATCATCTCGTTGAGGGTACATATACTTTGGAACCTCAGTTTCAAATACAGTAATTTCATTAAGAATTTTTGTTTTGTTTTGTCTAGTTATCTTGCTAGCAGAGCGGTTAATCTTGTTTGCAATCTGCATGCAAATGATTTCGAGTCTCCGAACAGAGGGCACTGGGTGGTGTATTGACTCTGGGAGGTTTGATGCTGTTGGTGTTTGTTACTGGGGTCATAATCCTAGCCAGAACGGGGCGGGGAGGCAAAATTTGTGGTTCGTTCAGTGAGTCCGGTGGGGAAAGGATTTCAGAATAGCGTAAGGGGTTAGGAAGAGAAGGGTGAATGTGTAGGTAATATACAAAAGGGAAATGAAACAGAAACTGAAATCTGAAAAAAAAGAGCCCTCAGGAGTACAAAAGAAGAAGTGTAACATAAAAGGTAAATTACAAAACGGGTTGTAGCGAAAAAAAATCTTATTACTCTTTTATTAGAGACAGAGAGATGGTATAAAGCTTGACGAACTTCGTTACACAAACAAGCAAATAACTAGAAGTGTGACAGTAAAATTACTTCAAAGAAAAAATTTAACTACGAAATCGTCCAGGATTCTGCTCTTTCCTCCTGTAAACATTTGCAAATTACTCGAAAATTCTGCCTGTGCTTTACGGTATACAAGGAACTTTTGAACAAAGTGCGTGTTTTTATGGACTGTTATTACAGTATAAGATGCAAATGCTTCATTCCATTAGTCTAAGTAATATTCATAAGAGACGGTATTACACTGAAATGTGCGGACTCCAACTCCAGGAGAGAGATCATGTGAATAATGAATACCTTGCCATTCTGACTTTCAGAACCTATAAAACAGTGAAATTAGTTTAGCTTCCATTATATTGAAAGGCATTTCTTTGTAACTTACATTCGTAGTACAACAAAAATATGATCATTACATAGACAAAGCTAGATGAATACATAATTTGCCGACTAACTGCACTTTTCCAAATGTAAATGAGACTATTCCAAAATATTTCGGCTATAATCTATAGCCATCTGCAGGGAGTACTAAATAAAGACAAGGATATGAGAATTTAAATCCATGCACCATGAAAATTTGGAGTTAGCTCTTTATGTTCTTTGTATATGTATTACCCTATAAAAAGGCTATAGATTATAGCCGAAATGTTCTTAGTAGTGCTACATACATTCATATATAAATAAGTACAATTAATTTGTAAATTTTTTTGGTTATGTCCATTGCAGGGAAAGGTACAAAATCAAGTCCGGATACACATAAATTTCCAGACTGAAACAACGGTGAAAGTTCAGAATGTGGCCTTAGTGCTTTGACATCACGTAGCCTTGAATGTGGGCAGTGGCATTTCGAAGTAGCTCACTGACATCATCTTGAGGACCAACGTGGCTACTGTACCAACCAAGAAGCCAACAAAACGTTTAGACGGCCAATCGACGTCCCGTGGGTAATTATACAATTCCTGTGTATGAAAATGAAATGTTGGAGTGTAAAAAAGATTTCGTTATACACTATTACAGGGGTGGGTTAATGTCAACAGGATTGGTCCACTTGACTGCAGGCACCGACGTACTTGTTTATTGTTTCTGGTGTAAGGAGGCTCCCATCAGGCAGTTCTTTACGGAGTGCATTTGGGTCGGGATCACGTCCGGGGCTTGAACTCACATGGATAATGTCAGTGCCCGCAACCTAAGTGACTGAAAGGAACTCAATTAGGTTGAAGTGTACTCTGGCACTTGTATTGCTATTGGCAAAAATCAGGGAAAATCGCAGTCAGAGCAATAGTCTATCTAATATTTGACGCCAATCGATATATTAATTAGCCGCATTCATACAGGCAGCCGCGGCTGTCCTGCTTACTTTCGGTCGCCTTTGGTTAAGGCCAGGTTAAGACAGGCCTTTTTCGGAACACATTATACAAAATTTGCCGAACATCTGGATTACTCCCATCACATAACTTTGGTTCCAAAACCTAAATTACTGCTCTGATGTGACCGCAAAAATAGAACCTCCAGTGATCTGGGTGAGAATTCAGCCAGGTTACGCGGACATTGTAAAAAGAATGGCCAATCTGGTCTAATCCAGGGTGAGGGGAGATAGAGTTCGGTCCAAATCAACGACAAAAGATGGAATTTTAGAGCTGAAGTATCAATTATCAATTATCAATTTTCAGGGCCAAAGCTGGCGGGGACAAGTATAGCTCTTTTAATGGCCCCATTATACCACAAAAATATACAAATAAATATTCTTAACATGTTCAAGCACACACCTAATTCCTTCCCCTGTTAACATACTGAAAATTAAATTCCACAGAGTGGGTTATTCAGGCGGAGTATAACTCACGTGTGACCCCATCGGTAAAGCAGACACCCTGACTTCCAGGCAAATGTAATAACAACAAGACCCAGTACTTGTTAAATCATCTTCAATAAACATACTTTTATCTGAGTGAAGTCTGAAGTTTTTATACAGCGAGGGAAAAAATTAGTGTCGTCTGGTATCTAATATTACAGAAATGTACTAACATTTCTATAAAATAAGGGCCTTCACATTCCTTGTGTTTGTACCGCCACTCTGTTATGCATATTCGTGGTTTGGTGCGTGATTATGTAGCCCTGCACGAATTTCCCTGCCCTTCCAAGTAATTTTCAAAAGACATTAAAACTGTTACTGCTCCCAGTTCTCTCTGTAGCCTCAGTAAGGTCAGCTCTCGTGCTCCTTTCGGACAATAATTAACTAACTACCCAACTGCATCCACTGCGCAGAGCCCTTCTCCAGAAGCTGCAGTACTTCGGCAATTCAAGACATTTCCCGTATTTTACACAACCCGGGGGTCCACTTCTGTGTTCATAACAACACGCTACTTGTGCCTATCCTGAGCCAGTTGAATCTCATCCACAAGCTCCCTTTCCATTTCTATGATATTCATTATCCTCCTATACAAGCCTGGGTCTTCCACTTCGCCTCTACCCCTCAAGTTTCGAAACCAGATATCTGCGTTCATTTCTCTTCTCGCTACGGTTGGATTTGTATTTCTTTACAGCTTCAATTGTACACTGTCCACACCTTGAAAATAAAAGCACGAGCTCCCGTGACATTTTGGTGAATTTCTACTAACTACCGGCCGTCAGGCGTAGGAAGAGAGAAACCAAACTTCTCTCATCTTAGTCGACAAACTCCATTTGCAATAAATGCTTCTTTGTTAAATGATCTATGAACTAAACAGAAATTCAATTTTCAATCATGTAAATGCATCAAGCTTACGTATACTTCAGAATTAAAAATGTGCACATTAGTCTGCTCTATTCTCCTCAACGTCTCAGTTCGTGTGAGACGAAATCATTTCCGGAAGAACACCGACAATAGCCCGTGGCCACAAGCGGTGGAAAGAGGATTAACATGACAGGAAAATGGCCGTAGAATGTGACAATGACGAATGGACTAAAATTCGTCAAAGACATGCCAGCAGAAATGTTCTAATAGTTGGGTCTTCCAGTAGAGGTACCTCTAAATAAGCGTCTAGTGTCTAGAGCCATTAATTTTTCCTTGTCTGTGCTCCGCCAAGACGACACTGAGCCCCATTCATCATGTTTCACAGCAAGTCATGGCCTCCACTGTCAACCGCAAATTCGCTCATAAAGCCAAATTTGCAACCACACAGACATTAGAGTCAGTTATATCTCGTTAGTGTCAGGAAGGCGGCAATAAATGAACATAAGATCTGTGTGCATGAAGTTTAACATACTATCTCTGCATATGGTGAAAGCAGGTAGTGAATTTCGAGCATATCTGTTCTTCCCTTTACATGGCTCTGTCGCAAAGACAGTCCACCATACTACTCTCTGTACACGAATCTCGGACTTCTGAAAAGGAAAATATCGAATTTCATATATACAGGACGTTTCATAATGTTTTCCGCGATTACAAACATTTATAACAAAAAAATCAGAGGACCTACCTTAAAAGAATTGTTCACAGCCACACGAAAACTGAAAATGTGTGTTTTTTTTACAAATAGAGATGTTCGATGTGTGCACCACGGGTGACACGGCACACATCGATACGATATTCAAGTTCTTGCCACACACGCGTCAAAATGGGTGCATCGATATTCTTCACTGCTGCAATGACCCGTGCCTTTAGGTCAGCGAGGTCACGTGGCAATGGTGGGACGAATACTTTGCATGAAATGCACGTTTCACAGTAACCACAAACTTACTCGTGTGATATTCCAACACACAAAACGACTTCTCCCCCGTAGCGGCCATTTTCTCACTACATAGACTCGCATCGTCTAGTGGCAGAAATGTGAAGTACGATAAAAAGCAACTTACTGGGGGGAAAAAATTAGTTATTCCTTCTATCTGTACAGGTTTCGTAAACACATGTCCTACGGTTTTCCTATAATAATTTTTTGTAATCCCTGAGTACATTATGAAACGCCCTGTATATTTCGTGCAAACACAACCTGGGAACCTCAGATTGCAAATAAACATTTCACCTACGTGGTATATTATGTGGTGCTGTCAAATAGTATGTAATTATGAAGTTGCCCTTACTCACGCCATGAATTTGTAAGTATGGATTACAGGAACATCTCCAAACATTCTTAAGCTTCGCAGTAGATGAAGATGAGCGATCAAAATCGCGTTCCCGGTACTCTGTGAATGGTGAGCCCCACAGTTAGTGTGGACGTCCTGCAAGCCTCAGTTCCTCTTATCCCTGCCGGTAATTAAACCCAGGATCGTCCAGTCCACGGCATACTCAGCATACGGAATATTCTATTCCGTCAATTAACATATTTTCAAACCAATGCACTTCGTGATACAATATACATAACACATATAAAAACTACTACAAGTTTCGGCACCCAGGTGCCATCTTAAGGGGAATCACTACACCAAAGGTGTACAAGCCAACCTTGCTAGTTTATGTCTTGTTCTTAGTTACAAGCTTGATTAAAACTTTATATGTTGAAATACATAAAATGTATAAAATATGTAAATTTCATATTTTCATTAATTTACAGTGTTTTTATAATGCATTAGTTACAAGTCGCCTCGGTAGTTGTCAGTTTTTTGTATCAATATTCCGACGTTATACAAAAACAGTGGTCATTTCATTTGCTGTTTCGAAGTTGTTAATACGGGCATTGTATACAAACATATAATCTGTCTTATCTCGTCCTGTAATTATATTGGCAAATTTGGGTCAAGAGTTACTTAGTTAGCATACCAACCAAAACACTTACATAAAATTTCACATTAAAACGCTTAAAATCGCTCCAACAAGTTTCGATCCTAAGATAATCTTCAGGGAACTACGCTGTTCCTTGCTAAAGTCACATTTTAAAAACACTCACTGATTAATTCCTTTGTATTAACAGGGTGCTGTGGCAGCATGCTGCCACAGCACTTAAATTGCCACTACTTAAATTGTGTAATGGTGGTGAGATTCATTGCGTAACATAAAATTATGTTTTACTTCAAATTTATTAAGTATATATATATATATATATATATATATATATACATGGACAGCAATGTAAACACTGATGTTGTTTTATTGTTTGTGCTTTTACTTCATGTAAATGAAATAAAATATATAACGACCATTGAAAAGGAAAATTGAGCAGCACATATAAGGAGTAATCACATATAGGTTGTGCTAACCGGAATAAATCATTTAGGTTGATGTAAAATAAAGAGGCCAGCTAAATTGTAATAAAGTAAGCGATGGCTACAAAAAGCGTCACTATTAGCCCTCTAAAAAATGGAATTTGACCTGAGTCGTTCGTACCGTGCAGAAAACCACACTCCGTCACCATAACAAAATCCAAAGGTCTAATTCTGTACAGGGAAATTGTGTCATTTTGTTGTTGGATCATCGAAACACACCAGTACATTTTGTGGGCACAATGCAGGGCTTTCGTAATGTGAAACGTGATGGTGCACGAAGTGCCCACTGGAAGTTAGAGGGGGTTTTAGTCTCGAGTGTCTGATTCGAAATGATGACCCGAGAAGAATATAGAAGTGACTGCGGGATATATTATGGAATTGTACATGAACTTCGCTGAAAGTTCTGGAAATAGTCATGAAATTCCTCATTCAGGAGAGTCAGATTCGAGATATTTCTTTTTTATCCCTGAAGTTGGGGCCGATATGCTGCCTCGATAGGTCAGTAACAAACCGCGAGGTGGCGCAGCACAAAATCCCAGAAAAGTGACAACATCAGATCAAATCAATTTCCCACATTACTGCGATAATAAATTACGTTCATGAAACCAGCAATAAATTTCAAGTCGGGCTTCGAAAAGCGTATTCTTCACTTTCTCTAGTCTCGTTCTGTAGGCAGAAATAGCAATTAATTTGAACACTGTTTCAATGAGAAAACACTATTTATTATGAGGCATAACATTTTGTGACTTCAATAAATCATTTCCTGTTTGCGTTACCAGCCAAGGTTTCAAGTGTGATTGAAAACAATACAAAGTCTGTATCTTTAGACTATCCAGTAGATACCGTATTCAATTTCTTTTCGTGTCAAATAAAACCCTTGCTTCTGAGAATGAGTATCGTCAGCGCTCTGCTGAGCTTGGCTCGTATTTGTAGAGCCAAAGCGAAACATCTAACTCGTTGCTCGACATACAGTGAATAGAGAGTCGAAGTTCTTGTCTGAAGTCGTTCTATATGATCTCTATATCCGAAATGACATGTTGGAAGTCGGGTGTTGTCAAATGCAGCAATAACAGTTTCAAGGCTGTCTGAGAACAAAGCGCGGAGGAGAACAACTGGATATGAGAGAGAGGAAGCATCATGGAGACAAAATAAACACATAATGAAAACCTTCATAAATTATAGTCCAAATATTTATGGAATATTACAGGGACAAACAAATCAGGTAGGACCAAATGTGACATATGTAGCACGCAGGGGAGAGATGTCAACATCGGATAATTTTATATGTGAAAATAATACAATGAAGAAACAGACGACGCAAACTACAGGAAGTTCAGGAGAGATGCCACAATGGGAGAGGTCCCACGTTCTTGAAATTGTTGGGTTCAGGTAATCCCAGTGAAATTGCATTCTGACAAGTTTGCTGACAGCACGCAAGATGTCAGCAAACTCGTATGACATACACTATTGCCGTGTGTACAGTGAAAAACTCCTGACGACGGACAGAGGAACTGTGCGGAACATGTAGAGTTTTAATCTGAAAATAAATTGAGAAATTATTGCATTTAGTTAGTTTTATTATAAGAATTTATCACGATGCACGGTCACCTGAACGTCATACTGAACTAATACTTTGCCTTTTTCAGGCCTGTGTGGACTGACTGATGAGTGAAAATCGTTGCTCATATTTAGACATTCTCAACATCAGCTTCAAATCACTGGACACAATTTTGCTACAGAAATGTTAAGTTACAGAAATTTAAATGAGCTCAAAATTGAAATATATAGCTACAGGAATCATTCTTATTCAAGAACCTGAGAGGAAGAAAATTTTTAAGGATTTTTTTATTTGATGGAGGAAGCAGTTTCCAAAAATTACTCCCTGAAACACCTAGAAATATTTTCCAGTTGAGGACTTCCAACGGCCTTTAAGCTATGTAACGCACATAAATGAACACTATCGCCATAAATTCGTACCGACCTATTAATTAAGTGGTTCAAAAAGCATATTCGCACACACAAGCTTTCGGGGAAGGTACATCCGACTTCGAGGGTAAAGTATCTTATTACATTTCCCTTTAATGCGCCAGGCTGCTGTTGAAAATGATGTGTATTATCGTTTTCCTGCCATGTCGCTGTTCTAGTAACTTTCAAACTTCCGACAAGACATTTATGAGCCTTCGAAATATTATTTGAAAAATCCGTAGCTAGAATAAAACAGAGGTCACAAAAGGAAACCATTTGACATAAAATTGTGTGCATTAACCTGGTTTATTGGAAGAAATTATAAAATGGGTGTTAATACTAGTGTTTTCGAATCAACATATACCTGGTGTATCAAAATGATTCGAGCGGTTTTGAAGTTGATTATATTCACAAGTATGGTGAACAGAATTATAAATACTAGTAGAAATGAAAGAGTAACTCAACAAGTTTATGACACATACCTACAAATGTTCGATGTATGCACCC
>Ga0123357_10009753_pt1 | contig 12136 bp, 5 predicted proteins | sample TergutEmb28metaG_FD_89873 | JGI IMG/M metagenome (GOLD analysis project Ga0123357, IMG submission 89873) | Embiratermes neotenicus P4 segment gut microbial communities from Petit-Saut dam, French Guiana - Emb289 P4 | ecosystem: Host-associated > Arthropoda: Insects > Digestive system > Gut ...
AAAAGTTACGGAGGTGGTCGTATATGCAAACTACATAGGACTTTGCTGGTTCTACCAAAATGTGGTCAACATCAGCAGGTGGTCACCTTATGAAGGTGGTCAACTTGACAGGTTTTACTGTATAATGTAACAATGAGGCGCATTCTTCAAACTAATGTTGCAGTGGAAAAGCAAAAATTGCTACATATTTTGATTGTGCGTTTTTAGCCTTAGGTGTCCAGCATGCAAAACACATGCATAATTTGTGGCCTCTCTGGCTGTGCAGTATTTTTCCACCTTCTCTCATTAACGGCTAGACTTCCGGAAAAAGACAATTAACATAAATATGTTTCAAACATTTCTCATTCTAAGAAGAACTGAGCGAGATATGATAAAAACTGCATATTGGTCTTCATGAAAAGTACCGTGCATCCTTACCAGATTTTAATGACACTTTTATATTCATGACATTTATGAAAAATACACCAATACCAAATTTAATGAAAATCCATCTAGTGGGAGCGAAGTTGTTCCATGCAGACAGGCAAGACTGACAGAGAGACAGACATGACGAAGCCAATAGCAGCATTTCGAAATTTTGCGAAAGCGTTTACTTAAGGAAGTAAGAAGAGTTGTGAAGGATAATTCAGATATACCGTACAGAATGTGCTGAATTACGTGTAATTTCAAAATCTCTCTATTTAAATTAAAAACATTTACAGCTTAATTCGGATAATTTTGGGTTACTGACCTTCTTCAACTGTGATTAGTTTCTCTGGCTTATTTCAGCCCTGAAATAATTCCTTACCTTTCTTCCGATTCGAGGATTGACAACTAGAAACCATTTACGAAGTTCAGAAATTTTAAATCTTATTTTTCACTATACTTTTGGGTCTTCGCACTTTTATCTCACTTCTGTGAGAGTATATGAATTTTAATTTCCTTACTATTTACATATACTTAAATATAATAGGCATTAATTTTCTTTATTTCTCGCACTATACTCTCAGTATATGTAATATCGCCCTATGTGACATTCATTCACCTTAACAGTTACATACAGCAGTGACAACAAACATCTCGTATAGCTTTTTATTCAAGACAACAAAGTTGGTGTAGCTGTTATAATGTGCACTTGTAATGGAACTTGTCTTCCGAGCTCAATTTCTGAGGGTAAGAATTGTTCAGACATTTGGTAGCAGTCAAAGGCGGACCATAAACCCACTGCAAAACACTTACCTACTCTGAGCAAGCGGCACGCAAAAGAACGCGGCCATTCTTAGGGAGCATTGGAAGGCAGCACATGTCATAAACTACACGTATACCGACACAACTATGCTGCCAAACTTTAGTGGTTTTATCAAAAACCATTAATATTCACGAGAAATTATATTTAAAAAGTAATTCTTTGATTCATGGAATAATATGTTTCAGTTTTTTAAAGTCTTGTCATAAACTACACACTATATTACGATGCAAACAAAGCTATACTATCATAAAATTCGGAACTTATTTTTGCATATTACAAAAAAATCTAGGCATTCCTTGGAATACGCGGTACAGGCGCAAGAATCGGAGTTGTATTATAATCCCGGAAAACAATCCAAACTGAAAGTAGCCAAACCGTTTTTAATGGACGGTAAACTAGGAGAACATTATGATGAAAAGCTGACACCCCAACGATCTATAAAAGAACGAATTTCATAATTAATGAAAATGGTGCACTTTGTGATGATACAAAAATAAATAACATTTTCAAAATAGTGTTTTAGCTCTTTAATTTCATTGAAAAACCAGACTAATATAAATCACTTTTTGCAAAGTATCAGTATTATTTACAACGAAAGCCTAAACCAAAGCAACACCTGGACACAGTCTACAGTTGTTCCGAACTTAACAGATAGTTCGTTAAAGGTTGAAAAAAAAACCTTATAGAGTTATCGGCGAACATACAAAAATTATCATACATATTTCAAAATTCTCAGGAGCACACACAAAACCGTCACAGGACACCCGTCACCCCAAGGGCATATGGTAGGAGTTGCACTTTAAGCAACATTTTACAGCAGCTTTAATGTTCAAAACGTTTGGGCCTTTCACGTGCTTTATACCATGTAATGAAACTGGGAATGGTTATACGTGCTAGCTGAAAGCAACACGGTACGTTAACTAGATTGTGTTGTTCACGTGAGAACTGCGGTTTGTGATAGAGCCATGTGATGATAAACATGAGCACAATGTAACAGAACAGAGCAAGAAGCAGGGAAACAGATAAAGCGTGTTCAGCATCCATATCGCAACAGCGACATGGCAACAAACAAGATAGAAATTATACACCAAAAGGGGGAAACTGACTCACAGGGAAAACAAACAAATGTGGGTAAGACGCGAGAAGTTGCAATTCGACAGCTGTAAGTAAATCAACACAATTTGTATTCATGACTGCAGCTTGGAATTATACCGCGTAATCACCTTATACTGAAACTGCATATTAAGGAGTTAAAGCACACATTTTTTTAAAAAATCAAGACTCTGCTCTTAAATGCAGGGCCAAAGGAAAATACGAAAAAGACCATACGTACTAAATACAAAAAAGTGTTGTCTAAGAAGCCGACATCCACTCACACAGGCTCCGCAAATCAAGAATTTTGTATCCTCAAACCGATTTTTATGAGTTCTCTTTTAATATTATCCTCCCAGCTTCGTCAATGTCTTCCACGTGATTTTGCTTTTGCTTTTGTTTTCTCCTATCACACTTTTTATTCGTTTCCCTTTTCTACCATGTGTGCTACATGCCCGCCAATCTTACCCTGCTTGATTACAGTATCCACATAATACCTGATCGAGATCACATTTCATGTTGCTCTTCATAAAGCTGTTTTGTCTTTCCCTCAGTTATTTCGTCTCTATTCGTTAAACGCATCCGATAAGCCACCTTTATACCTGTAGTATTAACCACTGAAAACCCAGGGTTTATTCTACGTACCATCACGTATAACGTTCAAAATTTCTACATTCTGCTTGAACACAGTGGGCTTATGTGCTGCTTTGAAAGGTCCTCAGAACAAAGAGCAATTAGGCCTATTTCTTTGCTCAGCATCAACTGACTAGATTTATACTGCAAACAGAATGGGTTTACTGTGCGCTACGAAACGAATCTTTAAATATCGGTTTGTGCAGGTTAATATTCGCCTCTAAAGTGTATTGCATGTTAACTGTCCAATAGTAGAGCTACTGCATCTTTCAAATAAGATATAACACTGTATCTTAATATCTATCTGTGTATATTCCTTACATTACTTTCCACTAAAAAAAGCTTGTCTCTGTGATATTATGCTATGTAGATTGGTACACATCAGTACCGACATTTCGGAGAAACTTTCTGCATCCTTTCGTAGAGCAAGCCACTATTCTTGAATAGCCTGAGGTAAAGGCAGAAATTTCATTTAAAATGTCGGTATATTACATATTTTTCATCAGCACTTATATCAGAAGCTCAAGCCTCACTTGTTACAATGAATATCTACAGAAAATATACAAATTAGAAATTCCTACTTCCCCGTTTTCTGCTACGTCGAGTCATACGTCCCATGTGACCTTCCATAACACTGAAACCGATTCCTCGAAGTTAAATAACGTCATTTAAGATACAATTTCTGGAAGCAACAAATTTTTCAAACCTTTCCCCTTGTCCCATATAATTGCAACAAGGAACAAGCAGCAAAGCGGAAGGGGACGTGTTATATTTACAGCGAAACATTTATGAAGAGGAAATCAAATTAACCTTTGACTCCAAGAGATGAAGAAAGAAACTAAATTACAGGCAGCCTTCAAAGACTTAAACAAGGAAATGAGGAAGCTATGGTTTGGTTCCATGGGGTTTCTTCCTTCCTTCTAACCTACACTGGTAGTAAGGCATACAGTCTTCGTGGGAGCTAGTTAAAGGAATCTATTGCTGATAAATGTGTAACGAATTGTGAAAACTGGATAATTTTATTTGAGCTTTGGGTTATTGTTGTACCAAGCTATGTTAGCTGCCATAAGTTAGAGGAAAGATGGCTCTTTGTTCGACAGTTCAGTACACTGTACAGAATGCCAGAGCAGACATTTTTCGCATAGCGTGATTTCTGTAACTAACCCAACATTATGAGGTAATTGTCCTCACTCTCACAACTTAAGTTTTGATATATACTACGTGCAGACCGGCTCAGAGTTCGTTTTGGCGAGGAAGAAACTTCTTATGAAGTGTTTGAAAAATTTTTGGCTTTATTTTGTACAAGGTAAATCGTGCTGAATGTGATTGCATTTTTACACCTCATTTGTTATTCTCCGCTTTGCAACTGGACACTTTTTGGTAATAATATTTGAACAAGTAATTAATGCCTAATTTCTCTATTTCTGTACTGCCTGGGTTGTAGGAGAATCAGGGAAAAACAATTATTTTGTTTTATTTTGTTTCGACTGAACCAATTTTAGCGTTTATGAAAATTTGTAAAACTCTAAATTAATTATAAATTATGTAACTTATCTGTATAGCTTAACCCTTTGCAATGAATAAGCACCTAGTAAACCAGACTACACCATATTTACAGGACAGTTAGAAATCTGAGTCAGCATTAGGGAAGTGATGCCCGCATAAAAACTTCCTTAAGTTCCCGAGTAGTAACGTGGCTTAGGAGAATTTTCAACGTACTCAAAAAACTATCAAAAGATATTATTTGGATGTATTGACGATGTTTTTATCGGAGCAGTTGTTAGTGATTTCCTTTAAAAAAAATCCAAAACTGAATGGTGCAGCACAATCGCGATCGTCGAGTCTAAGACGGCACTAGCGCCAGCCTACAAAGATACTACCTGTGCAGCCTCTTTGGGTAGCGACCAAGTTTAAGCTAGAACCCTCGTCCCGGGAGGATGCAATTGTATAATTTATTCTTCAAGGTCATAACTTCAGGAGCCCATTTCTGTCAGGTAGCATCTCATGTAAGACCGAAGAGATGAGGACAGTGTCCACACAGGAAACAATCACATAAACCCTAAAGTAAGCTACAGTTCTTCACGGAACAAATGATAATCAAGAGCACTCAGCTCCTCTGGGATATCACACCGCGTCGCTAGAATTTTCTCGACTAGACTTTTCGAGACAACGTATTGGCGTCATCCTCAAGGGTCGAAATATCTTACTCTTTGAATATTCCGACGCTTGGAAATGAGGCAAAAATCGAAAGTCGGGAACTGATTATCCAGTGACACAATGTCACGTGACAGAAAAATCTGAATTCGTAGCTACAATCCTGCAAAAGTGTCAAAATCCCCCAAAATAATTACTTTAACCTCCGTAACTGTCATTGGTGTGTCGTATAAGTAGGGCGCCGACTCGAATCGCGGCCTGACTATGATATTGTTTTGCGATATTACTTATTATGTTACTGCAGGGTACTGAGTCCAGGTTAAGATTATTTCTTGTTTGGCAGCTGAGACGATGAACAATTTTACTGCAAATCCACAACTGAACACGAGAGGAAATTCTTGAAATACTAAGGAGAATGAAATGCGCTGTCCTTCATACTGCACCTCGGTTACACATCAGATTATTCGCTTTGCGACAGGTCCTTCTTACCTGCGCACACAAAATGTTCTTAAGTTTTTTCCATTCCCATCTAATGTATATTTGTTGTAATAAACCGACAGATTTATTTTATCATTTATAACAACAGCTGGATTCTAATCCTAAATCCTGCAATTTTACACGTGTCAGAAGCATAGCTGCTTCTGATGTTGGACACAGTCGAGCGTATGGCAACTGGCACGGTGTTGTCAATCAACGATATCACAAATTGTAATACCTTTTAAGCGCGTTCGAAAAATTGCGTAAAGCGGCCGTTAGCTTCATCACGTTTTCTGTTTGTCTGTCCGTCCGCATGCAATAACTTGGCTCCCAGTGGGCAGATTTTAATGAAGTTGTTTTTTGAGTATTTTTCGTAAATCTGTCGACAAAATACAAGTTTCATAAAAATCCGACAACAATAACGGTTACTTCACGTGAAAAACAACTTAAATAACTGGTTCAGTTCTTCTCAGAATGAGAAATGTTTCAGAAAGATTATGTAGAGAAAATCAAAACACATATTACACGTTCAATAAGTTTTTTTTCCCGAAAGTCCTGCCGTTTATGAGATAATGTGGAGAAAATATTGTACAGCCGGATACGCCGCAGATGGCAATAAGATGCATGTGCTGTACATCCTGGATACCTAAGGATAAAAACACACAATCATAATATGTAATTATTATTGCTTTTGCAAGGCAACATTGGTTACATGAACGAGTCTTCGTGTTACTTTTATAAGTACTTTGCCTGTCTTGTTTAACCTAAAGAACATTATATAAAAGTAAACAATTTGGCACTGATGTACTGACTATATAAACCAGCATAGCTAAACAAAATAACTATTAAAGCTACAAATGTTCGATTCCTTGTAAAGTTAAGGATTTTTGTGTCTGCCAGCCATGGTCAAGTGTTGACCAGTTCTAGGGACCACTTAGTTTCCAATTCTAGTGGTACTATAGGCGTTTTCTTTAGGATAAATAAACCGTGGCATAAAAGTAAACAGTGACATACATAGTGACGAATTTAAAATGCATGAGTCTATACCTAAAATTTTCCACGGTTTACAGCTGATGGGACAACACATTGTTATAGTTAATATATAGATATAAGACAAAGAAATGGAAAGAGGTGTCAAATAATAGTGACAGCATTACCATCAGTTGCATGTTTCTTAAAACACTGCACTTCGAAGGTACGTTTCATCGAAGGGAGGCCTTAGAAATCCAATATAGACAGCTGATGAGACTACATATATTAGGGTTTTAAAGCCGTCTATTCCGTACTGGAGATGCTCCTTTAATACTTGTATTAATTTAGACTGAGTTGGTGTAATAAACGGTATATTTTGATATAGATATTGGTGTTTAATTTAATTGAAATTTCTTTACCGCTAAAGACGAAAACATAGACTTTATGAACTGTATTCAGAGCGTAACGGTTATGACGTCCGCTCCGGGTTTTAATCATCTAGACAAATCGTAAAATTACGCGAAGTTTCTTCGGGATTAAATGTCTTCTAAAGTTTCTGTACTACGTCTGACTAAAATATTCTTCACTCCTTCAAATAACACTTGTCAAATTACGCGTGAATTATGCTTCAAATTCATTCACCAATACATGTAGGCCTTTCGTTATATTTAAGAAAATATTAAAACATTTCAATAATTTTGGCAAAAAAACTCTCTATTAAATTTCACGAGGATCGATTCAATAGTTCCCGTCACATTCAGACTATGGTCGTATAGACAGACATAACGATGTTACCAGCACATTATCGCAACTTTAAGTTCCGCGCCTAACATGCGAGAGAACATGACGTCGGAAACTGGTTGTGAAAAGTTTCATTTCTTTTACACGCGACGACAACCTTCCACATGCGGAATCTGGAGTCTAGAGCTGTACTAAAATAACACCAGATTGTGACTTTAACAGCTGTTAAAGAAAACTGCATACACGGCTTACAAATAATACAGCACATTGCTTAGTAAAGTGATCCCACAAAGGCTAAACAGCAAAGGGTTTCTTCTGCTTCAATATGTGCCACATTATAAAGATATATAATATGGAGGTACATGTTCAAACATTAGAGACCTAGATAATGGATGGTTATGAATAGTCAGCTTCATGCATCAGGGAAAAAAATCCCCCAGGTAACCTTGGATAAAAGGCTGCTTTTGAGTCAGTTCTGGCCTGGACGTACTGGCGAAGAGAAATACCGGATGGCTTACCGGAAATCTAATCCCGCGCGTGTGTATTCCGTAGGCTCGAAAAGGCATTGACTGAGATACCTAGATCCTGGATGCATAACATTTACAATATCTGAAGTAGCGCTGTGAGACGGAGAGAAGGAGCAAGCACAAATATGGAGAAGAGAAAAAGGAATTAAACAACTTTTTACAATTTCCTATGACGAAGAAGCTTGACTTCAGGCAAGAAACCCGCCTTGATAAAATTTTAGTACTTATGTAGATAAGGCCACGGTTTATATAACAAGAACCACGAAGACACGGGGAACATTATACTTTACGCTCTCTGGCGCTTCCCCTCTTTTACACCAAAAAGCTAAGCTTACAAAAAGCGAATGAAGGAGCGAAGGAAAAGGCACGACAAATATAAGATTAAAGGTTAAAAATTTTAAAGTTTGCTTTAGCAAGGAGAGTGTGTCCTATATACACCTATCTTAAGAAAAGGGAATGCATAACTGCATAAACATGCATCATACTCTATGGGAAAGGACACACAAAACGGCATCACACACTATGGGAAAGGACATACAAAACGGTATTACACACCATGGGAAAGGACACACAAACGGCATCACAACCCATGACAAATTCAGTATAAATAAGCAACAGCCAAAATGACAAAGGACATAACATGAGCAGGCTTCACACAACAAGACAATGGACACATGAACAAGTACGAAACATCATGGAAAGAGCACCTAATAACAGACACCTTAGATCATCACAAAAGCTACCTCTAAAACGCGTTGTCTTAAATCAGATTAAAGGACACTTTTATAAATGTATATATCATATAAAATAAAAAAGAAAATTTTAAATAAGCATTAAACACCATGGGACAGGACACTGTTTTGTTAGCATATAATACTCGCAGATCCCAACTGTCTTGTTAGATGGTTTATTCAGTAATTAAAACTTTCTCTACAAAATTACTTCACCACCTGACTAATTGCTGTGTACTATAGTATATTTTACAGTTGATACTGACTTGTTTGAAACATCTTAAGCACGCATGTAATGTACAAACCTTGAATTTGTGCCTCACAGTAAACAGAGGGTGTCTTCATTAAAAGTGGATTACTCAGCGCTGCTTGGGGAAATAATTGCTATTTATTCCTTGTAATATAAAACACAAATATTGTGTGTGTGTGTGTGTGTGTGTGTTGGCTTGCGCTGGAGGGCAGGTGCAATGGACACAGCTGCGTAATGTCACACAGGTTGCAGATCGCATATCCCGTGTGCTTTCAAGGAATGAATTACATATGCATATTTAAACATACACAAGTTCCAGGTCAGCCTATGGCATTTAAAATGGGTCCCTGATATCTCTGTATTAGACTAACTCTAGGGTATTAGCGAGAAATTCTAGCAAAAACTTACGAATATTTAATTCCTTCCTTAGCTCTCAGTATGGTGAGGAAACATAATTACATTTACAATAATATACATTTTGCTTGGCAAACCAAATCTATAAACAGCTTCAGCTGTCAGGTATTTCCACTTTGTTAACCCCTCGAAGACTTAAGGGAAGACAGAAGCACAAGAGAGGCAATGTACGTATAAAATAACAGTGAAGCGCGTTCGAGTAACCATTGTAGCCCTTAAAACCAACACGTATGGCATATTCTGATAGTGCGTCTGTGGTCTGATTTACCCAACATGCAAAGCGTATGCTCCGTATTATAGTGTCATATGTGGCCTGTCCGGTTCTACATTTTTCCATATCACCTCATAAGAGGCATGATTTTCGGGGAAAAATTCGAATACGTAATTGTTATTTTGATTTCATTTACAAATTTTATCTAAAAAATGTTTCATTCCAAGAATACAGCGAGATATTATCATAAATGTGCTTATGCCTTCATGTAAAGTGTCCGTTATTTTTTTTAATATTAATGAAACATGAATTTTCTGGACAGAATTTCGAAGACACTCACCAATAAAATTTCATGAAAATTCCTCCAGTGGAAGCCGAGTCGTTCCATGCGGACGGACGGACGGACAGATACACAGACAGACATGACGAAGCTAATATTAGCTTTTCATAACTTAGCGAACGCACCTAAAAAAGTAGGGTAATGTAGTGACAAACCTTACATTTATTATAGAGGGAGGGGTGGACTCCTTGTGTAAGCACCAGACGAGAGCAGTTAAACATTTCGGCTGCATTTTTAATTTCGTATTTTGAACGCTTCATTAAGCTAGTAGGGCTGGTTTTTGGCTGAAATCCTGAAGGTAATGTTGGGAGGAATGCATGAGAAAAACGCGGCGCGGTGAGGAATGTGTGCACCAACTCAGCATTTGCTCTAGGACGTAGGAAACCCCAGAAAACTTGAAGACTGAATATTAATCTACATTATAAATAAAAGTTCGGTTCGTACCTAAACGAAAACATACTGCCTCTCAACTATAACGACTAAAGAGATAGTGCTGTTTATTGCTACAGCTGTTGACGGTTAGTTGTTAAAAAGTTCAACCAACTAAATACACACTTGTTACAATTTTGTATTTATTTCTACGAAGCGTCTTCTACATGTTTCGGTCCTTAAATTGCCACCTTCAGGATGTTAGTTGTAAAATTACAGCTCACTCTCCTATCCAACAGACTGCTTCTACAACTGTGTATCCACACATTGATGACGCATCATATACCATATGCGTTGACATATATTGTACCATAATGGCCGTAATTTTACAACTAACTTCCTGAAGATGAACGTTTAAAGCTCGAAACATGTCGAAGATACGTCGTAAAAATAAAGAAATTGTAGCAGGTATGCTTTTGGTTGGTTTAACATTATAACAAATGTAACACAATGCGCGGTATAAACAATGTAACATGTTAACGGTTATATTTATGCAAAATAAACAAACCTACCGTGTGGGCAAAAGCTGGATCTTGACATTTTGAAACGCCTGGTACGTATTGTTACCACTGTGTTTTAAAGGGTTAATTTCGTTGCCATTCATTACATCGTCTTGTACATTTGAACCCACTGGCATGTAAGTAAAACAGTAAAATTCGATGTATTAATTATCACTGATATGCAGAAAAGACGGATTTTATACATACTACTAAAAATTATCCTACCTCCGTTGTTTTACCAACAAACGCCACTTAATGAAATGTTACGCTACCTGCTACAAATCCCCTAGGTTAGTACCTAGACAATACTTTCATTTAAGTCATCTGCTTGGAATTAATTTAGCTTCATCACTACCACAGCAATACTCCCACCGCTCATGTATCCAGACACTGAACAGTCATTACTAGTGGCACTATACAAACCAAATGCCACTTTGTCACATGCACTTTCGCACACAGTACATCCAAACGTTTCAGTATCTGCAAAATTGCGAAAATCTACTATCAGCCGCGTCATGCTTGTTTCTCTATCCGTCCGTCCTTCCATCTGTCTGTCCGTCCGCATGAAACAACTCGGCTTCAAACGGACGGATTGTCATTAAATTTGATATTTGAGTATTTTTCGAAAATTTGATGACAAAATTCAAGTTTCATTAAAAACTTACAAGAATAACGGGTACTTTATATGACGACCAACATACATTTCCGATCATATCTTGCTCGTTTCTTTTCAGAAATGAGGACTGTTTCAGACAAACGTCGTACAGAAAATCACAACACGCATTTTATGTTCAGTAATCGTTTTTCGAAAACCTTGCTATTTATGGGATAATGTAGAAAAATGTAGTAGAGGCAGAGAGGCCACAGATGACAGTATGGCCCATGAGCATTTCACGCTGGGTACCAAAGACTACAAACACACACTCAATATTTAATATGTGTCGCTTTTCTACTGTAACAATGGTTACATAAACGTGACTCAGTGTTACTTTATATGTATAGACCTGCCTTGTAATTTCTTCGAAACTGAAGGGTAGTTATCAATTATCTTGGAACACAGAATTTTAAGATCCTCCGCCACCATTCCAAACATGAAAATGAGTCATATGTACTTCACATGATAGTATGAAACCTATTTTCCTTCAACATGGCTTTTGATTTCGCACCTAACGGATATAACACTTTTTTTAAGCTCGTGGTTCCGTGCATCAAAATTCAATGTTAATAAAAATCCAACCAGATGCAACAGTATGCAGATATTTATTTACCGCAAAGTCACTCTACATGTTTCGGGTGTCACAGCACCCATCATCAGGAGTATTAAAAACTGTAACCGCAGCCTCCGGTACAGGTCATAATACTGGTACAGCTACTTCCCTCCAACGTGGCCTCATCGGGACGTTGGAGGGAAGTAGCTATACCTGTACCAGTATTATG
>Ga0123357_10009754_pt1 | contig 12136 bp, 4 predicted proteins | sample TergutEmb28metaG_FD_89873 | JGI IMG/M metagenome (GOLD analysis project Ga0123357, IMG submission 89873) | Embiratermes neotenicus P4 segment gut microbial communities from Petit-Saut dam, French Guiana - Emb289 P4 | ecosystem: Host-associated > Arthropoda: Insects > Digestive system > Gut ...
CGCATGCAACGGTCTTTCGCCATTGTCAGCCTTCACGTTAATGTCATCTCCGATGGCCAAAAAACACTGCAACAAATCCACAAATCCAAATCTCGCAGCAGCAAATAAGTGTGTGTTCGATTTCCATGAACTTCCATTTCGTTCCAACAGAATACGTGTTGCCTGCGTGTTGCCTTTTAGAACAGCAACATCTAGAGGTAACTTTCCATCATGGTCTTTTGTGTTTATGTCACAGTTTCCCTCTACTAAGTACTGTATCATCCGGTTTCTACCTTCACGCACCGCTTTTAGTAACGGGGTGTCTCCATCAGAATTCTGTACATCTAAACTTACACACTGTTGCGACAGGAAATTTAGAATATCGTAATTTTCATTCTCTACAGCAAAGTGTACCATGGTGTTTCCCTTTCCATCAATGTCTTCTATATTGCCACCGTGCTGCACAATGAGTAGCGCAGTGTCCTGGTGCCCGTTTATAGATGCTGCTAGAAGAGCCGTAATGCCGTTTTTATCTCGCAGTGACAAGTTGGCGTTGTGTAGAAAGAGCAGTTCCACTATTTCCGTTTGTCCCCACCCGGCAGCAATGTGGAGTGGCGTTTGGTCAGCAGAATTCACTGCATTTACTTCTGCTCCATGTTTCAGTAAACATTCCACTGTTGTGTAATGTCCATTTTCACAGGCAACATGAAGACACGTAGCGCCATTAGCAGATGTAGCGTTAATATTGCAGCCGTTTTCGGCAAAATATGTTACTAAGTATTCCCTTCCATTTCGTGCAGCCAAATGCGGGGGTGTTTCATTCTCAAAATTTAGACTAAACATTCCACATCTCTCTACCTCTACTAAGTACTTCACCAAACTCAGGTGCCCTTCTTCACTCGCCAAATGCAACGCTGTGTTTCCTGTATCAGTACGAGATGTTAAACTTGCACCATACTGCAGCAGCAGTATGACGATTTCTTTGTGTCCCAAACGAGACGCAATATGTATAGGATATTTTTTCTCTCCCATGTTCACTGGAACTCCTAAATTTAATAATACAGCCGTCGCGTTGATGTGACCAGCCTCAATGGCTGTTCTCAATGCACCAATCTTTGATTCATTACATTCCACTTCGCTCTTCATCAATAATTCCACAATGTCAGTTTTACCACATCGGGCGGCCAGCGTAAGTGGATAATCTTCTTGTACATTGCTGATATTCAAATAACTCCCTGCACTTACCAAGTAAGAAACGATATTGATGTGTCCTGTTGCGACACCGAGATGCAGTGGCGTGTTTCCATCTACATCGGGGACGTTGAGGAAATTCCTTCTCTTTACACTTTTTTCAGGATTCAAAACATTTTGCAATTCGATCTCTCTCTGGACAGCTTCCTGATGCTCGACTAAGCATTTTATTACAGCAAGGTTTTCAGTCTCAACCGACACATGGAGCGGCGTCTTTCCACTTTCATCCTGACAGTCAATACTTGCTCCCAGCAGCAAAAGTATTTTTACTGTTTCAGTCTGCTGGCTTCTAGCAGCCACATGCAGTAAGGTGCTGTTGTCCGCTGGAAGAGCCACATTCACAGAACTTCCCTCACTTATCAAATATTTCAGCAGATCATTATGGCCGTACTGAGCTGCAGCGCGAATGGCACAAACAATATTGTCCGCACAATCACGGTTGGTGCCATTGAGCACTTGTTCCCTGATGTCAGGCCGTTTCTCCATAAACAAACTCAGCATCTCCCAGTTATCCATTATGATAGCGTACTGTACAGGGGACAAACCCAGCAACGTGTCTACAGAACTTACATCTGCACCGTGCTCTAGGAATAGCTTGATGAGTTCTGGTCTCCTGAAGCTTACTGCTACATGCAGCGGGATTCTTCCGCCCCTGTCTTCCTTAGTGATGGATTCCTTCTTTCGGAGCAGCTTTTCGACTTGAGTAAAACTGGAGTTTAACACTGCTTCGTGTAATGGATGTTTGTCAGCCAATATCCTGTCCACCATACTCCTGACCACATCGAACACCGATTCAAGTAAGTGGTCTCTCATGAATATCTGGCCTTGCTGAAAGTTTTCGCATAACCACTTAGCTGCCAAGTACTTGGCTAAGATGAGGTGTTGAAAGACGGGTCGCTCTGCGATGACTTCAATTATAACACCCGTTTTCTCCACTCCTGTTTTAATTTTCTCTAGGAAATCTCTTGTTCTTTCCGCCACTTTCTTGTCAGTAAGTTTCTCGAGTTGTTGTGGGGACAAGATTGTCACCAATGCAGCAGCCATGTGATTATTTATGAAGGCATTGTGTAGCTCTATGTCATCACTACACGCCATCACCTTTGTGCGATCAGAGACCTTTTTGTCTGATAAATAAATATCCCATTTCTTTTCGATGAAGTTATCACAGAGTTTGACAATATTTATATATTGTGGTAACTCTATAGTGGTTGAGGTTGAATATTCCTTCAGATTTCCTATAAATACCTCTGCTAGGGACAAACTCTGCAGCGGTATTGCCATGAACTGTTTGTCTTGTACAGTGAGTTTTTCAGATGAAAGTTTAAAAACTCGGTTCGCTAACTTTTCTAAATAATCATCCTGTATCTCCGGACATGTCTCTTTCCAAAACTTCACTAGGAAACGTTTCTGGTCTTCCTCACTAAAAGGCACCAATGAATATGACTGGCATTGAAATTCTGTCTCTAGGCGATCCCTCACTGAATTTCGAGACGTTGCCCAAATTCTTTTTATCCTCGTTTTTAACAGAATTTTCAGAACTTGAATAACTTCTTCGGTGTAATGCGGATCCACTTCGTCCACTCCATCAATCAGCACAGCCATATTTCCTGTTGAATTGTAGGTGTAATTGAATAGCTGTTCCTCCAAAAGTAAGCCGTCACTTTTCTTTATTTGTGCGGCTTCGGTTAGCAGTTTGATGACGCCAATTTCATCACAACCATTTGTTTGCATCTCGTTCAAAATCCCTGTGTAGTAGTTGATATTGACCCTTACTATCCACATTTCGGCGTGAGTTTCAGAGCTATGCTGTGCGAGGTGAGTCAGAAGGGTCGATTTTCCCATCCCTGGTTCATTTGTGATAAAAATTATTCGACCATCACCTTCGAACAATGTTCTGGGTGTCCAATCTTTGTCGGTTTCTGTTACCAAGTTTTCCTCCAAATAGGGACTGCAAACATGCTTTTCCTGCAAAATATCTCCGCTTGTTGCAGGTTGTATTTCGCCTTGTGCAGGAAAGCGAGTATTGGCCTGCTTTCTACTCTGAAGTATTCTGTCAATATAATACTTTACTGTGTCCTCAGTGCGCATGCCAATTGAAGGCTTTTTATTCTCTAACAAGAGTGATATTGACTCAGAATCCAATGAATTCAGTAGACGAACATAATCGTTTTTTATTATTTTGCTCAGTGTCGCTTCCCTACCTTGGAAGTAAACATTTTTGTCTAAAAAGAGCATACGAGACTCAGTGACTATATCCGTGAATTTAAAACTGTCGTACTCTTCTGTGAGATTTGCACGGAATGTATTCCGAAGTTCATGTATTTGTTGTGTATTACCCACACTGTTCGATATGAAGATGAACTTCTTTTCAGCAACATTTTCATTCAGAAAACCAGATAATTCATTAAAAAGTTCTGAAGACACTTCAGTTGAACTGTTACTTTCTAGCACTAGAACATCAAACATACTTTTCCAAGCTAACAAAACACCATTCCTATAGCGAATAAGCTGATGTAAATTCAGTATTGTGTGTTTTGTAGCACTGAGCATCTGGTGAATCTTAGCAGCGGTGAGGGTGGTTGAAATTCCAGGGGCGAATATCAGAAGACTCTTTTGGGTTTCTGTCAGCTGTTTCATGTCTGTTATTGCGGACTGTTGGTATATAACACCGAGTTCTTCGATTTCGGATTTCCTCTGATCCAGTATCTTTGCTACTAAAGTGGATTTTGTTTTTTCTGATGTCATTGTCAAAGGTGCGTTCTCTCTGGAGTTGCTGTCCTTCAGGTAGAAGTTCTCATGTTGCCACCAGTCCTTTATAAAATCAAGGAAAAACATGTAGTTTATATCCAGCTCGCTCTGAGGTAACTTCATAATTTGCTTTAGCTCACTTGCAATGTGCCTACCCATCTCCCTCTCGTCAGGCTGACTGTATAAGATTCTGAATCGACTCAAGAACTCACGATGTTTGGTTAGTTTCTGTAGGCACTTGTAAATGGCTTTGTGTTCCTCTTCGTCAAACCGCAGCACAGAGCCACCGGTCATTAGGAATTCTTCTTGATTGCAGTCTGTGGCTTTGTAAGACTTTAGGTTTTGTCCAAAATCAGCGTTTGTGTATAAAATGAACAGGCTTTCATCAATGTTACCTTCCAGTTTGTCTCCTCCGCTGCTGTGGAACTTCTTTTCGATCTGTATGTATGAGTCGTAATATGTACGTAAACTGAAAGGCCCCTTTCCTTCCAAAAGATCATCCAATGTAACTGGCCGTTTTGTTGTTCTACTCTTAAGTTGCACGAAGATATGCTTTTTTCTGGAGTTTTGATCAAGATATTCTACAAAAACATCATCAAATTTTCCAAGTCCCTCTACGTTCGAAGCAAGTTTAAAATTTAACCCTTTGTTTTTGGCCCTTAAGTATGTTAGGGCACAGAATTTGTACTCGAAATTTTGACCATGTATCTGTGCGGACCCCTTGTCCTTCTTGTACCTTTCGGTCTGCTCCTGTTCTGTGTCTAGCAGCCTGTAAAACAGAAAATCAATAAATGTTCGTTTTGGAAAGTATTTTGTGAAGCTAGGAACATAGGTTGATAGATGAGTTTGATATTTTATGGTACCAGCAATTTTTCATATGTTTCTTCTCTTAAACCATACTGTAAATTATAAAATTTAATTTCACTCTGCCAAGTTTTGTGATGGTATAAAGTAATATAATTGAAATTATTACACACAGACCTTACCAAAATTTCGGCTTCGTCAAAATTTTGACTACATGCGTGTGAAATACGAGAGAGTTTAAAGTCTGTGCAGAAGCTGCGTGTAGCATGTATTTACTGTGACAGCTAATTACTGAATGAAAATATGTGCATTATATTGAAGAAAATTATGAATTTGCAAAATTGAAACCAAGTGGTATATGGAGGATTTACAAGTTGTATGACAGAAGGCAGAACTTTTTTTGAAGATAACTTATTAGAATCGGATGTGGAATTGGGAATGTGAAAGTGCAGCGGAAAAATAAAAATAATTTTGTATAATTTACTGTGATGGAATTGGTTGGAAAAGTCGAGTGTAGAGCGAGATAGGCATAGATTACACAGAAAAGTATAAATAAAAATGAAACAAGGAAGATGAAGAAAGTTCACAATGTAGAAAGAAAGAAGGAAGGAAGGAAGAACTATAGGAAACTTAAGAACTTACTGAAAGGCAACGTTGAGGAGTCCAAAAAAAATACCTTGAAAACATATAAAGCGATATAATGGAATTTCAATGAGCAAAAACTATGATTTAATGTAAACGACGATGAACGAACTGGGCTGCAGAATATACCGCGCGATTTAATACATCTCTATTGAAATATCTGAAGGTAATAAAATGGAATTAGAAAGAAAATTAGTGAAAATTTGTGAGAAATATTTTTAATCTCTGCTATACATCCAATGGAACAGAAACACAGAAGTCGAATCTGAATAGAGTTAAATACAGACGATAATTTGCATTATATTTTGGAGTGTGAAGCGGAGAGAACCATCTCAGAATAGTGACAGGCCTGATCAACAACATAGTTGGAACAGACAGTGGCCCAGTGTTACCGTGATTTTCTTATAGAAGAAGATAACGGGTACAAAATGTAGGGACAATCGCACATTCAGTTTCGAGACAGATACTACAATACTAGAATACTTAGAAGGAAAGACGGGAAACTGAAGATAGACGTGGAGAAAATGAGTTTGGATATTGACGAGTAAAAGATGCTGAGAGTGATATCATAACGAATTTTGGGCATAGATGAGTAATTGTGTGCTTGTTTGATAGACTGACAGAAGGCATTTGACAGTCTAATTAGACCAGATTGATACAGATCGCTAATGGACCTGGTAGTGACTGGCTCAACAAAAAATCGAGTAGCAATAAACATATGGAACTGAATGTTAAATAAGACGGTTCCAAGGGGAGACAGTAAATGTGTGGAATGGAAGAGGAGTAGACATTGTAAAGAATATAATGTTTGATTTTATAATTCAGTGTTTGAAATTTGTAACTTTGATTAGTAAATTAATACATGAAGTTGTGTTGCATAACTTACAGGAAGCAGCGGTTACTCACTGTTGTAAATTCAGCATTATTTTAATAGTTCATTGTTCTTATGAATATTTCTACACCTAGCAGTGACGTGACGGTTCGCTTAACTTAAGGGAATGTCTGACTCAATACTTTGTCGCTATACAACTCAGTACACACCGGTAAATGACCTCAATACGCAACGTATACGCATACTTACACTTTGATGCCGGCAGTTACGTATCCTCAGTTACTGAAGAAGTGTTTAAACAAACATGGTTGAAAATTTAGTTGTAACGATTGCAATGTTTACTGTCTTCTGATATGACAAGTTAAGCCTTGCTGATTGTTTTGAAATTATAATTTTACTTTGATTTGCGTATATTCAGATTTAATCCAGACTTAACTATTCTAAATTCCAAATTATGCGAAATTTGGCATATATAAAAAAGGCAAAATATTAATTTAGAATTTACGGAGCTAGTTGTGATTTAAACTTTTAACAACACTATTAGTTTGAACTTAGTGAAACAGAATATACTGTACTAGTATTAAGTGGATGACTATGTTACCTTGTTCTTGAGTTCCGGCTATTAGATAAGTGATATAATTTCGTGGCAACATATATTTACTGAGTGAAAGAATTTACAAACCCTTTCTTTAGTAATTGTCTGGAAACAATTAGGCGAAAGTCAAACGTAACATTCATTACAATACTGATGCTGTTTGTCAGCGATTCTGTTCCACATGTACAGCGAATAACTTACTAAGGAAGCTCTTCAAGGCTTTCGAAACTTTATATTAGGAGGACATACAATTCGCTTTTGAGATATGGTGATGACTTTGTGCTGCTTTCTAAGAGAGAAACTGTGCTGCAGTGCATGATTGGTAGACTGACTGATATTGGTACATGTTATTGAATGGAAACGAATATGGACAAGACAACCATCCCTACAACAGATTATGATAGATCAAAAAAAATTTGGAGAATGTGCAATATTTCAACCGTTAGTGTTGTTTGGTACAATATTTACACGTGAAATTGGAACTAGGATATCCGTGGCCAAAGCAGGATTTAACAAGAAAAAGGCGCTTTTCGCCTGAAAGTTTGAGTTAAAATTTAAGGAATGTAATAGTGAATTGATACATTTGTGGCATAGCTTTTAGTGTGCTGAAACTTCGACATTTAGGAAAGTAGATCAAACATACTGGAACACTTTGAAATGTGGTGCTGGAAAAGGATGAAGAGCATTATTTTGACTGATCTTGTGAGAAAAGCAGAAGTATTACAAAAAGTAAAGGGGGACAGAAAATTTCTACAAAAATTAAAAAAAAAAGCTAACTCTACTGGTCAAATCTTACATGGGAACAGCCTTCTGATACGCATTATTGAAGGGAAGGTAGATGGAAGAATGTGCAGGGTGATTCCGTCGCTAAAGGTCCAAAACTATTTATAGACAATATTTTGGGGTCTCTAACGACACGATCGCCCGGTATGTAACGGCAAGAGAAGGAAGAAGACACCATCAACTACTGGATGATTGTAAGGGGATTAGAAGTTACTGACAATTTAAAGGGTTAGAACTAGTTCTCACTTCGTGGAGAACTGATTTTTGAGGAGTTTAAGGAACTGTCTTGAGACAGACTTTTAATGAATGAATTAATGAATTTATTATTATTATTATTATTATTATTATAACTGCAATTAAGTTGTCACTCGGTGGCAGTAGTCCTTACACCAGTACAGAAAAAACAAATAGGAATAAATGTACATAAACGAAACAATACAAAAACACAGTACAAGAAATACAAAATACAGTCAATAAAAGTAGACATATTAACAAACCACTCACACAATTGTCAAAACAATAGCACAATACAAAACAAGTTAAAACAACCACAGCACAAGATACACACCAAATGCAAGAGTCACAGTACAATCAATTACACTAAGTATAAGGTCACCCTAATTTACATGGTACATCTGTCCCCAAGAACTTCACCGTAACCCACTTCACCGTAACTCACTTCATTTCGAAATAAAAATATATTGTTCAGGTTAGGATTATATTTTTGTTTTCATTTTGTGCATTATTTCTCCTTTCATATTTGTTACTAAAGTTTTTTTCATGTTAGTGCATTTCTTGACGCCAAAGTGACCTTCCCAGAGGGTAAGTAGGTGATGCAATCATCACGAGGCTCTTCTAGAACACTCCTGCTTACGTGGCAGGGTTTTTCCAGATCAAAATGGTTCACTCCTTTGTTACAAGCCAGGAAGGTAGGCGAATAGCTTCGCTTGCCGCGTCAGTTGACTATCAAATCCGCGCTCGACAAGACGCGTAAGGACGTGCTTTCTGCAAGGGGAAGTTGCAGGCTTTCACAATACTTTATTCGCCTCTATGCATAAGGTAGAATTTATAGTGTTTGTTCATAGGGAACAACTGATAACTTATAGTTCAATTTGAAACGTTACTTGACGACCAACTCCGCTCTCAAGCACAGGCGTAAGGGCATGTCTTCTTCATAAGGGGTGAAGCAATCCCACAATAAATCCAGTTTTAAAGGGGGAAATCGTACTAGTGAAACATGTACATAGGGTACATTACAGTGCAACAGCAATCAGGAATTGTGGTGTCAATACCGTCTGTGTAATTAGCCAAGTCACCAACTGGGTCAGCGTCTAAACGGACGTGTAGATTGCATACTGCATGAGGCGGTTGTAACTCATACTAATACAAGGTTATGATCTGAATTATGTCCAACTGTTATAGGAAGTGTTATGCGTATATTATCAGTGAGTTAACAGTGTAGCTCGTTCATATGTAACTTCAAACCACAACGGCACACAGTTAATAGTGTAGCTTGTGCGTTTACAACATAACTACGATTATATTGCAAATGGCAATTACAATAACTGTGTTACTATAGGGGTGATAACAATACAATCCACAAGTTAAGGTGAAATCATAACCACAAGGGTTGTTATACAACGCAAGTGCAACTATAAGGAACAACTACAGATCTTAACAACGTCATTATTAATTACAAGAAACCCTAACCAGTTCTAGATAGTAAACAAATTAAATCAATATGCTTAAGAGTAAAATTAAATTACAATTTGCTTTGCCCGGCATTTATTTATGAAAAATGAATCTGTTCACGTTTATAAGTCCCCCTGTTCATATACAACATTATGTGTTGGAACTTCCATCATTTCTTTACCGTCAACACATACATTCTTCCGTACAGTCTTACCAGAAGTGAAATATCTGTCACGACATCACCAACCGGCTCAAATGCAAAAAATACTGCATCTGGTTTATGAATAGTAATTAAAATTTGAAGGATGTTACTGAAAGAAGAACACCACATCTACTTCCATATCCTAAGATAGAATTTAAACCTGTGTTTTAAAATGACAATTTCTGCAGTATCTTTGTTATTCATTGTGTCAGCAGTACTTTGACAAACGTAGTGACTTAAATATAATAAAAATAAATTGTTGATTTTCATAATGTATGTTTGTTGTATAAAGAGGTCTTTTGTACGAAGTTATTGCAGGGTAACATAATGCTCGTGTGTTACAAACCTCACGGCCCTCCTACCTCAGTCACGTGATTAGAGATACTACGTAAGCAGAACAATACTGGCTCCTCCATCACTCTAACTGCAGAAACGAACTGATAAACGCGCACACGACCAGGCGCATTCTCCCGGCTTGTAGCATTTTCCAATGATTGCAAAGGTTCTTGTGCCTGAAGCTGGAGCGTTTTTGGAATTAATCCTTCTGCACCAATGTGCAGATTTACGTAAAACCCTTTGTCTGAGATTCAGAAAGCACAGCCCGCCACCTAATTTCGAATCGCGACGGAGCCAGGCTTTAGTTACCTGCTAGTTATCCTCTTTAAAATTGTGTCTTTCTTCACTTCGTGGGTTGCTTTTTTGCCTTTAAGTTAAGATACTGGTTTCTATGTTAGAAACAGAAGACCGACAACAAAAGTGACTGATGGTAATGGACTGAGAATTTTAATGTTTCCGAACTCAATAAACAATGTCAGAAATGCAAATGTCTAGTGTAACTTTCTTTGTTCTAACAGTGGGTTTTATGCAATTTCTGTCAAGCCGTAGAAACTAATACACGTGGCAATATCTTTCTAAGGAAGAGGAATGTAAAACCGTGTGCCAAATTCTGTCAACATTAAATGTACCCAAACTTCTTAATATCACGTGTTCGTAATTTATTTGGATATGATGGATAAAAGTGCGAAATATGTACAGAACTGAGAGGCATAAGACCAAATTTTAAGCTCATGGTTCCGTGCATCGTAATTCAATATTAATACTAATTCCAACCAGATGCGAAAATATGCAGATATTTATTTACTGCAAAGCTACCCTACATGTTTCGGGCCCCAAAGCACCCATCATCAGGAATACTAAAAACTGTAACCGCAGCCTCCGGTACAGGTCCTAATACTGGTAAAGATACTTCCCTCCAATGTGGCGTGATTGGGACGATCAGGCCACGTTGGAGGGAAGTAACTGCACCAGTATTATGACCTGTACCGGAGGTCGCAGTTACAGTTTTTAGTACTCCTGATGATGGGTGCTTTGGGACCCGAAACATGTAAGGTAGCTTTGAAGTAAATAAATATCTGCATATTGTTGCATCTGGTTGGATTTTTATTAACACTGCAAAAGACGAAGTTATTAGCGGATGGTTAAGAAATGTAGCTGAATAGAAATCGTATGTAAGAATATGTTTTTAAATCTCGAAATTAAGATCATAATTTACACCTCATTTGAAATCTGTCGAAGTTCCGAAACTCACCGACGGACACACTAAACAGAATGTAAGATCACGTGACTAATAAATCAGACCGGCCTGTGGATGTACTTCCTCAGTCGCTGAATTTTGTTGTAAGAATACAGACAGCGTGACTGTAACACCTTCTTTGGTGTTTTCGGGCAGCCGTTTTATCTAAAACGTGTGCACCACATCACGTCATATTGATTGCCGTGAACACATCAAGTATAAAGTGATAGCTGTGAGAGATAACAGAAAACGGCAGGAAATGCTGGTGGCTTGTTGAAGTTGAACACAAAATGACGGAGATATTTTGTGTGACATTGGGAACAACTTGTGTTTACTGGATGTAGCTACTATTGCAAGTATAGTGGGTACGCTAAAACGAACACAGATATTACAACGAACGAGGGTGAATATTATCGGGCGACGTAGCACGCGCGTGCGCATGACGTGTCAGACTTATATGCTTTGATTAAGGCGTCAGTCATCATTTCTGTTAGAGTTTGTAAGGTTATATTATCAGTTCAATCATCTGCTAAATTGTACGGTGTAAAAGAGTTAAAGAAATTAATTTCATATCAATTTTTCGTTATATTTTTAATGGTAACTTTGCTGTAAGCTGTGGGGGTTTAACTGATTACCATAAATACATATATTTCAATGTGTGCTAGAGAGAAAAATGCAATAACCAAAGATGTTCTAGAACCAAGTACTTTTTTCTAGCATGAACCAAAGAATTTATATTCCGTTTAACTAGCAATGAGTGACAAATTTTTACAGTCTGTCCACTGCCTGTCAGCACCTCACACTGTACAGTCTGTCCATTGCCTGTCAGTACCTCACATTATACAGTCTGTCCACTGTCCGTCAGCACCTCACACTGTACAGTCTGTCCACTGTCTGTCAGCACCTCACACTGTACAGTCTGTCCACTGCATGTCAGTACCTCACACTGTACAGTCTGTCCACTGCCTGTCAGCACCTCACACTGTACAGTCTGTCCACTGCCTGTCAGTACCTCACATTATACAGTCTGTCCAC
>Ga0123357_10009755_pt1 | contig 12135 bp, 7 predicted proteins | sample TergutEmb28metaG_FD_89873 | JGI IMG/M metagenome (GOLD analysis project Ga0123357, IMG submission 89873) | Embiratermes neotenicus P4 segment gut microbial communities from Petit-Saut dam, French Guiana - Emb289 P4 | ecosystem: Host-associated > Arthropoda: Insects > Digestive system > Gut ...
ATATTTTTCCTAAGTGTGATGAATGCTACACGATTATGGGCGATATGGGAGTGGTGGGCATGTTTGGTATAATGCCCGACGCCAATATATGGCTCATGAGAGGTAAGGACATAGATACTGTGGCGTATCGTTTCGTTCGTCACGGACATGAATATCTTCAGTCCTGGGTAAAGAAATATGGCAAATTGACGGGTTATATAAACCAAAACTACGCTAAATTCGTTCGTTGGTTGATACGAGAGGGTTTTGAAGTTTACGGCGTGGGTCGGGGATATTTGCAAGTGGTGCTTGACCCTAACAATAAAAGAGAGGGGTTGAGATAATGGGAGCGCCTCTTATGATAGCGGCGGGCTTGGTGTCGGCGGCTTCCTCGGTAATGGGTGGTCAAGCTCAATCCCAAGCTTTGGAATATCAAGCCAAAGTAGCGGAGCAGAACAGAGCCTTGGCTCAGCAGCAAGCTCAACAGGCATTGGCTGCCGGAGCCAGGGAAGAACATAAATTTCGTACCCAGCAAGAGCAGTTTCAGGCTTCGCAGATAGCTCAATTAGCAGCTTCCGGAGCTCAGATTACGGGTTCTCCCTTGCAGGTAATGGCGGACACATCCGCAGGTATCGAGGAGGATGTCAAGCAGATACGTTTTAATGCCCTCAAAAGCATGTGGGGATATGAGGTACAGGGAGCGGGCTACGCGAGCGAGGCACAGCAAGCCAGGGCTGCGGCCAGTGGAGCTAAGACTCAAGGTTGGATGGGAGCTGCTGGTTCTTTGCTTGGAACAGGTGCTGACGTATGGAATACCACGCATAGCCAATCCAAGCCAGGTGGAACTATAAGCGTTAACCCTTCTTCTTGGGGTATAGGCACAAGTCAGCAGTTTGTTCCGCCAGATAGCCAACTTGGAGTGCAGATACCTGGACAGATGTTTGATCCTGGGTACATGTGGAGGCCAAATAGATAATGCCAGCGCCTAGAATGAGGTATGGTACAGAGAGATATCAGGTGGGCGTACCGGAAGAAGGTATGCCTGGTGTTCGCATGCCAAGCGGTACTTCCGCTGAAGCGTTTGGCGTGGCTCGGGCTGTTGGTATGGGTGCTTTAGCTGGAGGTATTAACAAACTAGCTGGGGTAGCTATTCAGAGGCAAGAGGAATATGACAGACTCCGGGCCGAAGACGCTAATAATCAATTTACGCAACAATTATTGGATTTGGTACACAATCCTGAGACTGGAATGATAAATGCTCGCAGAGGTGAACAAGCTATTATGGACAATAGTGTGTCCAGAGATTTTGGAAACCAGTCGTCCAAGATTAAAGAAAATATATCCAATAACATGAAACTGAATAGCAGACAACAGAATTTATTCGATCATATTGCAATAAATACCGCATTGCCTTTTTACAAACAAGTACAAGGCCATGAATCCAGAGAATACGAGGCTTATAAGACGGGCCAATTCAATAGCAAAATAAACACCTTAAATCAAACTATCATGGCCGCTCCTGAAGATGAGGATATATGGAAGAATCAGATAGCTCAATTATATGGGTATGGTGCCGAAGAATATAAATATATGTCCCATAAAATGTTCGACACAACCATGAAGGGATTAGTATCTGGATTGGCTCAACAGAGATTTTCCGCCATATCCGAAAACGATCCTATTAAAGCATATGATATGGCTCAGGCTTCTGAGGATATTCTCCCAGATGCTAAAGCTGGTTTTTTGAGTAAGCTGAAAGTGGGGGCGGAGCGTAGGCAATCATTATTGGAGGGCACAAATTTTTATTCAAAGTATGGCAGAGATGAAGACTCGGCTTGGAACGCCATTCAATCCAGGGATTATACTCCTGAACAAATGGAAAGGGTTTGGCAGTCCTATTCTAATAATGTGTCAAGGGATAGGAACATAGAGGCAGGAATGAATAATGATAGGGTAAGATCCATAGGCAATGATATAGATTCAACTATATCTGAATCCATGCGATCTGGGGTTCCTATAGATGAAAGAAAAGTAGACGAGTGGGCTACTAATGATAGTACTACTACAGCTCAGATGAACAGGGCCCTTAAGTGGAACAGATCATTTACTGATAGGTCTGCTGCTACGGCTAGGGTGTCAGCAAATAATAGTTCCACATGGAATGATTTGACGTTGGATCAGAAAGACAATTTGTTGATACAAGATGCCTTTAGGGCATTTGATAGACCCTTATCCTCCAGACAAAATGTGATAGGCGCATTGCAATCTATGGTGTTGTCTCAAGATTCTGAAGCAAAACAGGAAGTAATGAATGCTTGGAATGATAGATACATAACTACCAATGAAAGGGATAGTTATTTGACCCAGATAACTAAAATACCAAAGGATCAGGCTCAGTATTATAAAAATCAAGAGCAATATCTTAAGGCAGATATAAAAAATGTATTTCCAGAGCTAGAGATTGGTAAAACATATGCAAATGAGTACGGCGCAAGGGCGATTACTAAATTCAAGAATGATGTGAGTGGCTTATCCTACGGCCCGGACTATCCGGAAAAGATTATAGCGGCAAGACGTAACGCTCTGCTTACAACGACGGCGGAGATGAATAAAGAACTAGGTACTGTAAAATCACTGTCTGGAGTAGCTGATGATATAGTCAAGAATATAACGCTACAGTCATATCCAATAAACAAGCCTGTGTTTTATCGTTCCGCCATTGATTTGGGCAAGCTGAGAACGGGTTATGCAAATAGGCCATCCATAACTATGTACGATATTCCGGACAGAAGTCATGGGGATGACTTCGTCAATGACATAACCCCTGCCGTTATGGAGCTGTCCAGAAAAACAAATATTCTTCCCTCGATCATAATGGGGCAAATTATGCAGGAGACAGGAATAGGTAGATATAGACCCAATACTTACAACATATGGGGAGCTAAACCAGGTAGGAGTTGGGAAGGTAACGTGACGTACAACTGGACTTCTGAAGAGCGTGGTGGAAAGATGGTTAAGGAGTATGCCGCTTTTAGAGATTTTAAAACTTGGAGGGATTCTTTTGAGTCCCAGACTAAAATTTACAATCAGCATAACTATGACCATATTAGGGGAGAAACAGACTGGCAGAAGGCTGCTGTGGCGTTGGGTAGATCGGGTTATGCCACAGAGAGTAATTATGGTCGTCAAGTAGCCAATCATATAAGGCAGCATAGATTATACGAGTTGGACGATGAATTCTTGAATCCTACTATAGAAAACCTAGAAATAGCAGCATATGTAGATACACACCCAGGAGAGATAGCGGAGAGGTATGCACAAACCGCCACAGCGTCGTATCCGGGTGGCGGTGCTATACAGTATGCTCCAGAGACACATCCTGACATCAACTTAGGAATGACTATAGGTGATCGCATCATTCCAAATACGATTCAACCAGAAAATAGGCCGGATAGGGTTAGTCTTGATGAAATAACAGCTAAATCTATGAGAGGATTCACGTTCTGATGGCATTTGATTATCTGATCGCAAATTATGCAAAATTGGCTCCAATGATAAAAAAGGCCAGGGAATATGGATATCCGGAACCAGTCATTGCGTCACACCTTGCAACATGGGAAAAAACAGCGGCTAGTGCCGGTTATAGTCCTGAAGAGATAAATCAATACCTTGGTCGTACTCCTGATAGTATTAAAAATGCTCAGGCGGCAATGACGCAGACGCAGGTAGATAATTACAAATCTGCTTTGGGCGGGACACTTAACGAACCCACTATAAAAAATAGATTAACCACTGCCGAGATAGCAAACATAAGTCCAGCTATGGCAATGAATGATAAATTAAATGACTTCTTTGATAGTGATCCGGAAGTACAACAATACAAGCTCCAAAGGCAAGCGGAGCAAAAAGCTAACATAGAAGATGCCAAGAATAAAGATATAGAAACATTTAACCATGCCAATATGCTTCAACGTTTGGGTGATGCCATGTTGGATAGTAGAGTTACTCACTGGCTGGTATCTCAACCTTGGGCGGAGCCTTTAACTGATAGATTTATTGATCCTATTCTAGTCCCCATAATCAAAGATGCCATAATACCTACGTCAAGTGCTATTACGGATGTTTGGGCAGGAATGCCGCTTAAAGCTGCTGAACGTTTTTCCAGGACTTTAGGCATGACTTCCGTGGGGGATGCCCTGGCTGGAATATCCAGAGGTGTAAGGCAATTTTCTGAGGGTATGATGGAATCTGCCAAGCTTCCGGACGTGGGGCCGGAAGACAGGACTACGGTACAAGTTAATGACAATGTTAAACAGATGCTTAACTTGCCCTCTAACACCTTAACTTTCAGTAGAAAAAAATACGCGACTGGCCCTACCAGTCAGGGCGTGTTCAAGGGCGTTGGAAATGTGGCGGCTTATATGGCATTGCCATTTGGGCCGTTAACTTCGGCTGGATTGATGGGCGCTGCGGATAATCAGGAATCTAGGGATTACATATATGATAGCCTTGTATCCAAGGGCATGAACAAAGATGAGGCTTATGCCCATGCCAACGCCATTATGCCTAATACAGTAGACTACCTGAATAGATTCACTTTGAGTTATATAGCTATGCACTTGATGGGAGCCAACGTAAATCCTAGGTCTTTGATAAGTCCCTACGTGCAAAGGTTATTTCACGCTGGAGAAGCTGCCTTGGCTGGTGCTGGACTCACGGCATCCACTGAGCTCGCTACCCAGTATAGGGCTGGTCAACCTATAGACCCAATGCAAACTATTTTACATAGTGGTCAAACAGCTTTATTTAATGCTGTATTCACCGGACTGCACTCAATAATGGGGTATAGAAATCTTAGAAGCAATAACGATATATGGAAATCCATAAGAAGTTATGATGGATACCTGAAAGAAGCTGGTTTGAATCAGTCGATACTAAAGGGTGCAACGGCTGAGTCGTTGGCTAATGAGATAAAAAGCAGGGTACTGACTGGTAATATGGCTCCAGCCAAGGCTATAGGCTTATTTAAAAAACTTAATTATTCAGAAGAAATGATAAATGAATTTAACTCTGTCATAAAAAAGAACTACCAAAGAATTATAGACAGTGTGAAAGAAATGCCAATCGAAGGAGCTCCCAAAGAACCAGAGCCAGTACCCGAAGTACTATCCATCGAAGAACACCCACAAGCTGAACAAATTCCTCCCACGGTGTCGGTAATGGATGAGACTCCTAGAATAGAGCCTGAACCTCAGACCCCGATTCCTCCGTCTTCAGATATGGAACCAGAAACACAGAGAGAACCTGAACCTCAAAATATTCCAGTAAATGTACCACCCGATGCAAATAGATTATCTGACGAAGATGCCTCCAACAAGTTACTGGAAGTGTTAAATAGTCTTGGAGGGGAAGGAGAGATATTGAATGTAGCTCAAAAGAGTGGGCTTGACGCAGAGCAAGTAGACAAGTCCGTTACGGATTTGAGATCAGAGGGCGTTATAGATACCAGAAATGGGGAGATTCCGGAACAGAGTCCAGTACTTAACATTGTCCCAGAAGCGGAAAGAATTGAGCCTATAAAGTCTGCTAAGCAAGGTATCGATAAGGAGCCAGCTATAGCCCCGTCCCTTGGTAAACCATTGCAGTATCAGACTCAAGTACAATCTTTTATTATAAAATTGTTAAAAGATAAATTAATACCTAAAAACAAAATATTTACAGAGGCCCGTAATGGAATAGTTTCCAGGTGGAATGCCTACAATACTCCTAGGGAAAATATTATTAAAATTATGGATATGGTGAGTAAATATAAGGACTCTAAGCTAAAAAATGCTATGAATACTATACTTGCACATCTAAATACTGAAATCGGAGTCGAGAAGCCAGAGACGAAAGTCCCAGAGACTGTACCAGCAAAACCGATAGAAACCGTAACGATTCCACCCATTACTCCCGGAGTAGCCGAAACACCAAGTAAAGTAGTTGTTAAAAATGTTGGCGAAGCTAAGCTCCAGAGTGGGGACATAGGTTTGGAAATAAATAAACAAGTAGAGGCAGGTAAGCTTACGGATAATGAATATACCCGCTCAGCGGCTCAGTGGATTATGGATAAATGGGACAGCGCAAAGGGTATGTACGATAATGTCGATGCTTTACTGGAAGACCTGGAGGTAAACCCTCAGAGAGAAACAAAAGAAGAAGGCATGCTACACAATGCCAAGAGCGACATACTCAATCAGTTACGCAGAGTAGCTACTGGCACGGAGCATGGGGAATCCATTACCAGTGAAGTGCCTCAAGAGCTAACTCCTGTTACAGCTGAGGGGGAGTATGCTATTAAACCTCCAGTGTCGGAGGAAAGTTTCAGAGATATGTTTGATGAGGCCGCTAAATTTAGAGGTGGTTTATATGCCCGCATATCCGATATGAGAAAGCTATTGGGCTGGACTAAAGACCAATTCGATGGCATGGTAAAAAACCTGAGAGATAAGGGACATCTTCAATTACAAACGGGAGATACTAACTACTATACAGATGATGACATGAAAAATTCCTTCATTGATGAGAATGGAGTTCAATCGTTGACGTTGAAATTCAGGCCTAGAAGATATAATGAAGCCAGAGATTATATAAGAGGTTCTGTCGTTGGAGAGGAGCCAAAAATGACTGCTAAGCTTATGAATGAATTAATAGCTAAGGGGCATGACTATACAGATGCCTCTAATGCCATTCACGATGCAGCGGCAGAAGGAGATATAGAGCTATCATACAATCCCGATAAAGTGACTGATAATGCTTATGTAGACCAGTACACAAACAATGTTTACAATGAGGTATCTAAACCAGAACCAGAGATAAACTATAGAAACCTTACGAAGGACATTGCCCCAGAGGATGTGGTGACGTCTTTGGGGGATATGATATGGGACCCAGTCCAACAGAAAGTGATAGTGTGTTGATTTATGGGATGCCTTAACTTAGATGCTACCAAGGTAGTTAAGCGAATAACAAAGGATATTATATCAGCCAGGAAGGATGGCAATATAACTACCTACGCTCATGACAGTATAGAAACTGCTATAAATGGTAGAGATTTAACAAGAAGAAATCAAAAGACATTGGATATCAGACAAGAGATGCTAGATCATCTCGTCGATCATCCCGAAGCTCTGGAGAATTATCATCCCAGCGATGTTAAGTTTCTGAATCAAATAGTCAATATGACTGCCCAGGAAGTAGTAGAGCTAGGCGAACAAGTAAAAAAACTAAGAGAACAAGGACGTATGGCTAAAAACCTAAACGATGCTGCCATTAAGCAAAGACAAGATGAGATGCAGTCCAGGCTAATGTCTCGCATGAAAACTTGGACTCCGCAGATGGGAATAGTGGAAGGCCAGGAGTATATGGCCAAAAGAGCCAACCCTGTAACGAAGGCTATAGATACTTTATATGCTAAAAGCTTGAATGAAACTAGATTTTTTGATTGGCTAGACCAAAGTATGGCTAGATATGACGGGCCATTTATGGAAATATTTCACAATAAATTTCATGATGCCCAGGATAACTACCTCATGGGCAAGATGGTTCGTGAAAGAGCCATTATGGATGTCATGAAGAGAGAGGGTATATCTCCATCCGACCTATTAAAAGGAAGGGATATTCCTGGTATTTATAACTATTCCGGAGAGGCCATAAAAAGAGGTAGTGCCATTGGTATATATCTTCATTCCTTGAACGAAAGAGGAATGATGGCTTTGAAGTACGGCAACTTCAAGTATTTAAGAGATCAAGGAGCTATGGCTCAATTTATAAAAGAACGTCTTGGAGATTTTAATCACGGAATGGATGATGTCAGTGTAGAGGCTTTTTCTAAAAAACTAGCCGACACCATTTTGGGTAGTTCGCCTACACTAGAAGCGTCTGGAGTTGTTAGGCCGGCCTTGCCTGAAGCTCAGAAGATGATAACTGACACCTTGGGGGAAAGGTTTCAACCTTTAGCAGATTCTTTCGGTGAATGGTTCAAATATACCAATGATGTGGAGGGAGCGATAAGAGCAGTCGAAGGTAGTCTTAGTTCAGGAGAACGTAATATAGCCAAAGCTATTCTTGATGATGGAAATAATAATTTCGAATCTTTGGATAAAGTAATGCGAAGAGTTTATAACCGGTCATTGAAAAGGGAGGAGTCATTTTCCCATATTTCGAGACTAGAAACATCCTTTACGGATACCCTTATTGGGGAAGGCGAATCCAATGATTTGATATCTGGAAAAGTATCTAAGAGTGGCTTACTTGATGTGGCAAAAGGAACTACCGTAGACAGGTTAAATATAACTCCACAATATCAGACACCCATAGACCTAAACGCTGTTAAGGTAGCAATGGACAATATATCCGAATCGGAAAGAATAAAAGCTTTTGCCGAGCTGGCAAGGGATTGGCGTGCAATTATTAGGGCAAAAGACCCTACCGGAAAGAATCCGACTATAGCTAGGATGATAAGGCTAAACTTTGGGGAAAAGGCAGCCAAGACTTTTTTGGACAATATCAATATTATGACAAGGGGTAGGGAAGTTAATCCAGATAACACCATGTTTAGTGGGTCTTCTAGCAAGATGAGTGCTATGGCCTTAGCTTTTAATTTCAAGACGTATATACAAATGTTAACCTCTGTTATGAGAGGTTTTTCATATGCGCATCCGGATTTGATGTTTAGAGCTATATTGGAAGCCACAGTCAATTACGATAGTACTTGGCAGAAAGCCTTCGAGGAAGCTCCCCAGCTTAAGAACCGAATGACAAACTACGTCATAAAACAATTGAAACAAAGCGGTCAACTCAATAAAGTAATGGATATGGGCACAATGCCTATATCTTTTATGGATCAGGCCGCTTGTGTAGCCATATATAAAGCAGCAAAAGAGACAGCTATAAGGCGTGGATTTAGTGATGATATGGCTCAGAGGAAGGGTATGGATGCCGTACTATTGACTCAGCCTGCGGCTGATATATACGAGACCCCTGCCATATCCAGGGACAAATCCGTGTCTTGGGCGATGAAATTTACTTCAGACAGGATTGCTATGTTTCAGGGATTGATATATGAATATCCTCAGTTAGCGAAAAGAATACTTACAGAAGGATTAAGTAAAGATACGGCGGCTCAATTATCTATGCACTTATTGGCCACGGTACTGTACGGGTACGCTCAGTCTTTCTCGTTGAGGGGTAATCCTGATACAGACAGGGGCGAGACATGGACAGGATTTGGCATAGACGGTATAGTTAGAACTATGTTAGGTTCTATACCTTTAGCGGGCGGAGCTCTTGAAAATTGGTATAGAGATAGATCATTGAAGAGTTTGGATATATTCTCAGCTCCAATAGAGCAGATGCGTAGAACTATAAAATATTTGGCTCAGTACAGGGACGAGGAAGGTAACATAGACTACAATAGCCTATACAAGGGCTTACTGAGTGGAGCTGGAGCGGTTGGTTATTTAACGGGCAAGATACCAACCACAGCTATAAGTAGAGGGGTAAGAACTGTAGGATTTGCTATGGATCAAGAATATGCTCAGGCTTTCAAGGAATTTTTGGGAATAGAACATGTGGAAAGATTTCAGAATGTATCCTCTATGCTTTCCAAGGAAGTTAAAGATTATGATGTGGCCATGAAAAGAGGTCAAATATCTGGACTGACGCCAAGAATACAATTAGGTTTTAGGTTTAGGGATGGACGTAATCAGATAAGGTCTCTGGAATCAGATATAAAACAACTTAGCGCTTCCAAGATGAACGAAGAAAATAAGAAAGTTATTATAAGTAGAAAGATGGATAATATTAGAAGCATAAAAGATAGACTATTAAATGCTTTCGATGTAATGATAAAGAAAGGAGATTGACATGCCAACGTACAAAAACAATACAAAACGCAGAATAACGCATAACGACAAGGGAATTCTGGAATGGTTCCCTGGACAGGAACGTAAGCTAAGATACTTCGTTCCACATGATCTTTTGGGCTTAACAATGATAAGCCCAGAGCCTTATGTATTGAGAGAAAATAAAGAATTGGGATATAATGAGATGTACATTCAGCCCGGAACTCCAGTAGAGGATAGGACTTATCAGGTTCCTTACTGGGAGAGCGTGGAGGTGTCGGTATTCGCTCTTAGAACGGACGGAGGGTGCGTTACCAACAAAGACCTCTTGAGGATGTATGTGGGCGACAGTGCGGTGCCTATTGTGGTGGATATGAATAATCATCACTTCTTTCGTTACGCTTGGGATATGTGCGCTTACTTGATATTTGAGTCGGATATTTCTTCGGTGGTTACCATCAAGGTTGAGCCCTTTACCGCCAGGGGCACAGAGAGGAGAGACAGGGGATGAACTTTCCCAGAGTGTGTTGTGGAGGAGGTGGAGGTGGTGCTGGCGATGGCATAACGGAGCAGCAGGTCAGAGATATAATTATCGGAATGAACTCCAATCTTTTACACAATAACCTTGGAGGTTTGCAGGGAGGGGCTCCTGGTAATTACTGGCACCTGGACGAGAGTCTATTTGTATTGTTTAACAGTCCTGGTTTTTACGAGATGTTATCCACATTACCAGATACTCTTCACGATCTTAGGACTATGCTGTTTTCTGCTGTATTGCAACTACTCAACGGCTATATCATGCTTCCTCCTGTTCAAGATGTCGCTGATCTTCCGGATACTTGCATGGACGGTCAGGTAATATATGTTAGAATAGTCGGAAGATTCTATAGGTGCAATAACGGAATATGGGAGCCAGCGACTCCACGTGTGGCGGGTGTGATAATAGATGCCGGAACATATACTTTCAATGGCATCGAGGACGTAGATGGTTTTAACGGAATAACATTCCCATTGAGCTTGATAGCTATCAGCCCAATGGTTATAGACGAGGTGTAAATTATGTCTGATCTAACTGGAATTGACCCCGTATTAGCAAACACGGATTTAGTCAATAGAAATATAATCTTTTCCGTAAAAGATGCTACCCCTACTCAAAAAGGTGTAGATGTAAAAAGAATATCAGGGGATGGGACTTTTTTTGGTCAAGCTCTGATGTGGAATGATATTACATGGGCACCTCGATCTTTAGCAGGGTACTACCGAATAGACCCCATAAATGGCGAAGATAACCCTTTGAGTCCAGGTGATGACACTCATCCTTTTAAAACCATTAATTATGCTATGGGCAGGATATCGCCAGTTAATATGTCTCAATATACTCAGATATACTTGAACGATGGTATCTACCATGAAAACATAGTAGATAAGGTGGTAACTCCTAATGTTGCAATCAAAGGTAATTCCAGTGATAATTCTCTTGTGGTTATAGCTGGAAATCCAGATATGTCGTCACCTATATTGAGTACTGGTTTAAGCAATGGACATGTTAGTTTTCAGAATCTGACCGTAAAACCAAGCGGCTCCTACACTTCGGCAAGTGCTGTATATGCTACCCAAAATACTTATTTGGCATTGTCAAATGTCAATATAGATTTGACTGGCGCAAGCGGATTTAATGCCTTTTTAGTTAGTCAAAACAATGCCTACATGGACGTGGAGGGTTCCACGACCGTTAGGGGCAACGCCAATGATCTTTTTTATGTTATAAATAATGGATCAATGATCGTTGGAGCTGAAGGCATTACTATTGTAGGAAATGCTACTTATGGTAATTTGCTGTATATAGACATGAATGGCAAGATGTATATATCTGGCAATATTACAAATACTGGAGTACTTAACGGAAAGAAGTACGATGTCCGTAACAACGGCGATTTGGCCGGCGTAACGAAATTACCCACGTCGAACTTGACAGCTGGAACAGTAGCTGCCGGTGGCCGAGCGAACTAAGGAGGATTAGTCCATGAAAGTAGCCTGTGTAGTAAAAAACGATTACTTCGAAGATTGGGATGTGCCCGTGGTATGGGACAACCAGTGGATAGAGAAATATATGCCTGATTGGTTAAGTGATGGACTTGTCAGTCCAGAGGATACCAGGCAGATATTGATAGAAATACCCGACAATTCATTGGTAAGCGCGGCGATAGTAGATACCGAGTCTGGAAATATTACTACACCTGGGTGGGTATATGATGGAAGTAAGTTTCATTCC
>Ga0123357_10009756_pt1 | contig 12135 bp, 9 predicted proteins | sample TergutEmb28metaG_FD_89873 | JGI IMG/M metagenome (GOLD analysis project Ga0123357, IMG submission 89873) | Embiratermes neotenicus P4 segment gut microbial communities from Petit-Saut dam, French Guiana - Emb289 P4 | ecosystem: Host-associated > Arthropoda: Insects > Digestive system > Gut ...
AACTCAACAAATAAGTCGCAAGCTCTTGAGGATGGATGTATTAACATCCGAAACATGTTGAGCATTAAATAATGAAATAATAAAGCAAGTGACATCAAGTTGGTCTCTCTTTATTCAACTATCGAGATGATGCACGGTCCACTAAACATAAGTTTCTTAAATGTGTTAAACACTTAGTTTTCTTAAATGCCTTTCGGCTCTTGCCTTTGAGATTTTCGTGGATAATTCGGTACGATGTAGTTGTTACGATGGACGACAGTATTTGTAGTTTATTTTAAATATGATAGTGATTTTTGTGTTACCATTGCAGCAGGGAAAATTTGTGAATGAAATAACAATAAAGAATTCAAAAGTATAGTGAAAATATCCAACTAGGCTGCATTTTATAAATAATTATAATTTTTGATCAAATTCAACGGAAGCATAGTCGGAATTGTGGGCTTAGTGGAGTCACAACCGAAAAGACAGTATTCTTTAAATTTATTGTATCACTCTGTAGACTTTTGCTCAGAAAACTTTGTCTGTTGCTCTGTATAAATTTTTACATATTACACACATTTTACACATCTACACATACACATTTTACACACTTATTGCAGTTGTATGTGACTAAGCACATGTCTTCCTTCAGATGGGGACCACGGTTAAGGTGCTGTGCTATAAATCGGAAGGTAGCTGGTTCGATTCCAGATGGTGTTATTGGAATTTTTCATTAACATATTCCTTCCGATCGCACTATGGCCCTGGGGTCGACTCAGCCTCTAACAGAAATGAGTACTAGGAGTATTTTCTGGGGGTAAAAAGCGGTCGGTAAGTAAGGCTGACAACCTTACCACCATCCTGGGCCATTGTCACGTAGGCTGGGAACCTTAACTTCCTGGAACCCTCTGGGCACCTCGGGCCTTTAATGGGACTGATTAACTTCACCTTCCTTCAGATAAACGGAATGCAAGTGTGATTTTTATTGTCGGCAGTCATAGAGTTCAACGTCGATTTTTACTATTTCTTATTCCGAATTATTCTCCATATCCATAAACAAATTCATTATTTCACAGATAATCACGTTAGCTGTAGCGACAGCGCCCTGCATGTAGGTGTAATTATAACTTACGTTCTTTATGCTGTTTATTAAGCGTCTAGATTTCACTGAAAAGCGTAACAAATAAAAGCCCTAGACCTTTGAGTTCCTTGTGTATTGTGCTAGCAATCAAGACAGTATCGTCCATTTGGGATCTTTGGGGGAAAGTGGCAACGGGAGACGATTTTCTCCGACCTTCTATTTTACGTGTCTGTGTCAATCCATTTTTAGGGTCGTTCTTAAAACTGCGAACAGCGACCATTAGCTGAGTCGTGTCTATCGGGCTGTCTGTCTCTCCGTCCGTCCGTCCCGTCGCATGGAACAACTCGGCTCCCGCTGGATGGGATTTCATGAAATTTGATATTTGAATATTTTTCGAAAATCTGTCGAGAAAATGAGTTTCATTAAAATCTGGCGGTAATAATGGGGTTTTTATATGAGTCCCAACATACATTTATGATCATATCTTGCTCAGTTCTTACTATAATGAGAAATGTTTAGACAAATGTTGTAGAATAAATAAAAACAGATATTTTATGTTCAGTAAGTGTTTTTCGAAAATGATGCCGTATACAATGTGGAAAACTACTGTAGAACGTGACAGGACGCAGATAGCAATATAATATAGCGCATTAGCATTGCATGCTGGATATCTAAGGCTACAAACACACACTTAGAATATGTAGCACTTACTACTTTTCCGCAGCAATAATAGTGGCACGAACGCGCCTCAATGTTGCGTTTTACGTACAGTGCCTGTGTTGTTTTTTCTGTGACGCAACATTTCAACTCGGGCATAGGCCGCCTCACTGTTCAGGTTTCTAGCTAACACACACACATTCGGTAGGACTCCTCCGAAAGATTTATCAGCCCATCTTAGGGGTCGTTGCCTACACAATACTTAACCAACATAAGAGACGCATATCTTTGCCCTCAACGGAATTCAAACCCTCGATTCCAGGAATCAAGCGGCTGCAGACATACGAATTAGACAGTGCGGCCACAGGTATCGGCCATCATTCTATTAAAGCTCGATACCCCATCGCGACTCTGTATAATCTCAGTAACAGACTGTCATTAAGTAACACATTTCGAGGCTTTACAATGTAATGCAAACTTTTGATTTTCTTTTAGTTTTTAAAATCTGATTTAAATTTTACGTAAGTATCTAGCATTAGCCACATGGCTTTTAGAATACACACGTAACAGAAATGCAATGAGCCCTTCCTGGTATTAATCCTGCAGTCGTACAAAGAGACAAACAGATATGATCTACCCTCAATTTATTCATTTGGTGCAAAAAAAAAAAACGCTAAAACCATATGTCAAGTATCAGACATGACAACACACCAGAAAGCGAAAGGAAGAAACCCCAGATATTAAGATTAACTCCAAATTAATCTATATCCTATCCACATACTCAGTTCGTACCGCACAGTTAACACTCCTTCGCGTCTGTGGGCACCAAATAGTCATACATGAAAAAAAGAATCGCTGTTCTTTCTGATATTCTTTCTGATAAACTTAGCAAAGTACACAAATGCATTCTGCGAACATAAAGTAGATATTTTTCCGGGTAAGCCTGGTGGTATATAAAGTAACTATTTGGGTTTAAACGGGTCCTAAATTTTCTTGGTCTTTCTGCACAAAACAGGTAGCAGGAAGTGTAGGTAGAGCCTGTCCATGAACAAATATTTCAAAACATTTTAAAGATTCATTAAAATAATAGAGATCATTCAGCTCCCAGTTAGAAGTAATTGTGTTTATACGATATATATGTGAACTGTGACTATAGTGGACGCTAGTGCAGCCTGTTTCCAGGCATTATCCCGACTTTCACTTGGAGTGCCTAGAGATAACATGACAACCTTCATTCAAGATAGCTATCGCTTCTCAGGGATAAGTAGGCTATCGTCTTCTCCGAAATGAAGAGAAGAGCCCTCACGGGAATAGGTTACTTGCAACCAAGAGAGAGGAACTGACAAGTGAAAGGAAAGTATTACGTACATATCATGTAGCTTCATATACGTAAACACAACAGCATGTAGTTCTGGAATGGTGTTCGATGTCCAACACGAATGGTGAAATAGGGCTGACGTGTTTAACCTACAAGAAAAATGTGATAGGATGTACAGTAACACCCGTCTATATTAGCCACCTCTGGTTCCAGTAAAACCGCCCAACTTATACAAGGTAGCCAGCTTACGGAAACCACTTGACACTATGAAAAGTGAAATCTGCCCTCTCACTTGTGCCAATGTACAGGTTAGAGTGTAGAGGCAGATGGTCGAAATGGAAAGCAGGTACTTAACCCTGTCAATGAATAGGGACTTGGAAGTTCGGTAATGGGTTGGTGGCCACAAGGAAATTTCAATTTCTTGTCCATACGTGAGGTGAAAGAATGGAGACTCTTTGGTCAAGAGGCAGTTAGGCTAATTAATGAAGATTGCGGCCCAATACTGTACAACACTTCTAGTCTGTCAACATAGGGAGATCGACCTTAGACAGAAAGCAAAGCACAAGACTTGAAACTGTGGTCAAGTTATGGTGTAACGACCACGTATATTACAGACTTTGCTGGTTCCTTAAAAAGGTATCTAACTGTGACAAGTGGCCGACCTACAAGGGTGTCCAACTTCACAGATTTTACTGCATAGAGAAATATTTAAACTTGACTTGAGATGCCCGCAACTGTGACCACGAAAATCGTTGCTTTACGGGACGTAACGAATGCCAATCTTGAACGACAAATTTATCTCTGTGCTTCATTAGGCTCCCCGTCTGATGACCTTGTACTGTGGACGCTTCCCTAAACTTAGCATTGGGCAGGAATGACTGGTCAGCTTCACACATGGAACACAATATCCCCAGCGTATATTGTCCTTCAGTGCCTAGTCTGCAAAATCATTTTATCAAATTATTTTTCTATTTAGTTCCTACTAATAGCACATGTGGTAACCAATGTGCAATGTATCTATATGTGATATCAAAACTTGTAAAATGCTTCATTTCAAAGTGCATTGTATCATTCAGATAACTGCATTTGTCTCAAGTAGTTTTCCTTGGTGTACTTACAACCATAGATATCTTATACTCTTTTTGGCATTTGCGAACTTAATGCGACTTACTTAATAGTTAATACATATTATACGTATATATTTCGTGCAGTGATATAATTGTATTGTATTTAGTTTCAGTTAATTGCCTGTATGGTAACAAATGTACATCATATCACAATAGAATATGTATTTGTTAACACACAAGTTCATTTATCATTCTTCACCCATATAAAGCGCCAGATAAAAGAGGGTTTCTACCGCTCTCCGAATACCACCAATGTGTAGTGCTGAGCCCAATGAGGATTGCTTGAATTTCTTCCAGAAGTCTGTTTTATCCTCGTCCTCTTTTTCAGTAGTTGTCATGGTCTATTTACTAGGCATTGCGATCAGTAATATCATACTTTAATAAGAGCTACGATAGGCCTATGTATGAGGACGGGGTTGTTTGAGGGTGGGACAGAGTTCGTTCCATTTCATCCTTTACCAGGAAGGGTTTGAAGTGGAAATTGAACTGAAAGTTTTTAGAAAGGGAATACTCGGGGTGGGGGTCGTGTGTATTTACGCTTCAAGAGGAGAAACAGGGATAGAAAATTATGGCAGTGTAGGGGGGGAAAGGAGACAAAGAGATAAAGATAGCATAAGATGAAAAGAGAGAACATTGCTCTTGATTGACGTGTACCTCATCAGCATTCCAGCCTCGTGATTGGCTAGACGGAGCTGTCAATCAAAAAGTTTCTCTCTCTCCAACCCCTTTCCACCACGCCTCTATTCCTATCTCTCTCTATCCGCTTCTCTAGCTACTTCTAGTAGCACGTGATGGAAGGGACACGATGGGACAGACTGGGTAGCCTGACGCCGCTGTTTCCCTGAATGCACGCAAGAGGAATAAAACCGAATGCGCTGTTGTACTGTACGTTACACTTTCAGAATTATCTGACACTGGACGGGTTCGTGTGCGACCTGACATACAGAAGCTACGTATTTCCCCTTTCCTCCTTTCTAAAAGTAATACAACACGGCATTATTTACCTGTTACCCTAAACGTACGCCCAAGGGAGTTAGGCCTCGTGTAGTAATGAATGCGTGGTGATGTGTTAACTACTTGTGACACTTGCTACGTCGTTACTACAGATCCATTTCTGTTGGCATTAATGCTGTCGTTGGACCAGTAGTCCCTGTGTTTCGACCTTCTTCTGCAGAACCTAGCAGCTTAAAAAGAATATTTTCCTTTTACTTTTAATCTTGAAGAATAAGCAACTATTTCTTTTAGCAATCCCGTTACAGGCCTGGACAGGCTCTGAGGGTTCCGTGATGTTGAGGCTCCGATTTCAAGACAGTCGGGCACGTGAAGATGGTAGGTAAAGTTGTCAGCCGTACGCACCGGACGTGTTCGCCGGCCAGGAAATATTCCTAGTACCATTTCTGTTAGAGACTGATGCAACCCCAGGGCAATTGTGCAGGCGGAAGGATTATGCCAATGAAAAATTCCAGCGACACCATCGGGAATCGAACCCGCGACCTTTCGGCTTTTATAGCATTGGCTGAGGTACTATAATTCTTCGAATCACTGGAAACGGCTCACCAAAAGACACAGCATCAAAACCCAGATTTCCTTAATCTTTGGGTAGTTATTTACTAACGTTCTGGAGGAACTTAACTAGTGCCTCCCATTTCCAGGACTTTTCAGTACGGAAGATGAAGGCAGTAGGTTCTTCGGAAACTTGGCAAATAGCTACGTTAAGTCTCCATTCTTCTGAGAATTGGTGCCTGAAGTTGCGAGACAAATAATGGGCTCAAATTCATGGTCCGAAATGCCCAGTTCTTCTTGGGCATTTCTACCATTGAAAATGAGACCATTACATTTTCTAGAAACGTCGGGCATCAATTATGCAGTGATGTGAAGTCATATTCCAGAAGATTAAAGACCTCAACTACATCAGTATGAAAACCTAAACACTCGCTAATGGCTAATTCACTAGGAGTTCTAGAAGAATGTAGGCATGTCTTCAGTGATTGTGAAGTATAGGTTGTTTAAAAAAAGAACTAGCTTTATGTAGACTGAGATAATGTGTGCACTGAATCCCACGGATTAGATTTTGCTGTCCCTTACTCAAGAGAATGCAGTTGGCATGCAGAGTTTAAGTGGTGGTTTGCTGGCCACGATTAAGAGACTGTAGGGTTTCCCCGGCTCAAACCACTGCCAAGGTCAGTAACTGTAGTAGGCACTCATTCTTCATACTCGGGAGGTCGCCACTTAGATTTTTCGGCTTCAGGTTGTCTGCCCTGGCTAGACTTTCGTGGTTTTTTCTTAGTCTGTCTACGCAAGCGATTAGATAAGACTTTAAAACTGTAAAGGTGATCAACTTTCAACAAGGCATCTTTGTCCTGAAATTTTATGGTACACACCAACAACGAGGTCTTGTGATTATGGCAATGATCTCTCTCTAATCTTACGAAAAAGGGAGCTTGTTGAGGAGATGAGCGACTAGCAGCTCGTCTAGAAGTATGTTTCTCCTTGGAGTTATCGGATCTACGGCCTGGCATCAAGTGTAGGTTACTTACTGTAGTGTCAACTAAGTGGAAAGACCGTTTATTTCCTTAGGTTATGGATGTTAAGACAGGAATTTTTTTTTACTGAAATTTTAATTGAAGACTGCTAAAATAATTTTAACTAAGTCCATGGCTGAATTTATTGAAATATATTTAGGCCTATATGTTCAATACCTACTTTGTGCAGCGTGGGTAAACAATAAATGCATGGAATAGTGTTTCCCTGCCATCTGTTCCCTCATCCTCCATCCGCAGACTCAAACTTGAGAATTTATGGTCGGATTTTTATAAACTTTTACATCAAGTGTCATTAAAAAATCTGTTGGCCTATTTTCTTATCGATTTTCATAAAAAATCAACCCCTTATTTTTTAAACTCTTTTAAGACAGTAATCATGTTGTTTTTAAGCTTAAGGTCTTGAATTACGCTTGCTTTATTAGAAGGAAGTGTAAAACAAACACATGTGAAATGACTGTAGGCTCTTTTCCAATCTTGTTTTTGTATCTTACAGAAAATTTATATTCTAGCCAATGCAGGCTGTATACTACCTACTTATTTTTTTCCAAATTTATGGTACTCAGAAAGTGATATCTAATCCACATTCCCAGTTGGAATGCTTGTGTCTACTGTAATGGTACCCTGATTCTTTTATTAGAGTCTTCGTTTTTCTAGACGTTATATCAATTTTCATAAATGGTTTCAAATTTTGTAGCGGAAGAATGAGGTTACGTCCCCTACGTGACGCTATAAGGGGAGGGCAGGCCGCCATGTCAATTTCGCGTCATGGTTGACAGATCTTCCATCAATATCCTAACAAGCTGTATAATAATTCATAACATAATAGAGCTTATGAATAACGCAGGACGACGGCGGACTGTGTGTTTATGCTGAATACCTAACTTGAATGCATCATCAGATCAGAACAAAACAGAACAGAAAATTATAAAAGCCAACTCTAAATTTTTAATCATATCTCTGAAACGTACGTGGCTCAAGCTGTTGTGTTACTGTGGTGGGAAATTACTTCACACCCGCGAAGTAATACAGGTTTACGTACTTTTGCCTAATGGTACAGCCGCGAATAATTTCTGTATATCAGAATACATTTAGAGTTCCCTAATGCTTTGCCGAGTATAGAAACAGCCGGAGCCTAAAAGTGATTCCCCAGTCTTGTCTGGTGTCTAGTCCTAACGTATCTAATACCTTAATTTACGTATTGATGGCCGTTAGATACGCACGGCGTATATTTAGAAAAATAAAATGGAAAAGTGTTTTGACGTATGCGTATATGCCTAGACCTAAGTGTAGTTAGAGCTGTGAACATCGTCAGAATTATCAAAATACATAGCATTTTGTTTAATTTTAGGAAGATTATTTTCCGTATCTCCTTATCATCATATAATTATTATTAATTAGTTTCGAAATCGTGTCTCCTGATTAAGTAAAATCACACAGGGTTACTTGTTCTATTTCCTTGCAGTTTTCTTACAAGTGTGATTTTTGAATATCTCAATACGGTTTGTGCACTGAACGGCCTGATTACATTTTGGATAATCCAGGGCAAGAATCAACTCGAGAAATAATATCTTAGATGATAGTACGTGGGTAGGACGAATTCATAAAATACCCATGACGTGGCTTGGGAAATACTGTAGGCTATGAAATAACGTGAAATACCAACTAGATGCAATAAGGTAATTTTATTGATGTATTCTCAGCTCTGTATGTTTCGGGTACATACGCCCATCATCAGGAGCATTAGATGTTGAGTTGCAGCATATGGTTTTCTGCACCGAGTTTTTGGATGGGTGTTGTTCTTGAGAACTGCTGCGTAGGTCGTGTTTGTGGTGCGGATGGTGCCGTGCGACTGCACAATCGCATCCAAAAACTCGGTGCAGAACACCATATGCTGCAACTCACAATCTAATGCTCCTGATGATGGGCTTATGTACCCGAAACATGTTGAGCTAAGAATATATCAATAAAATTACCTAGTTGCATCAAGTTGGCATTTCACATTATTTCATGAGGAAGATGTACGGTCAAACAAACCACTGTAGGTTAGTTGCAGGAAGTTTCCTTCTGTCTCTGTGTGCAGTCTATAAAGTAACTCTATTTAACTTATGTATTTATAAATAAATAGCTTGTTAAAATAAGTTCACTCTTTCAGCAGTATCCAAATTTAGAGTCCAAAACTCAGGTTTTTATGAAGGTTGGGTACACACGCGCACGCACATAGAAAATCAACAAGAAAGCAAACGCGGACCCACACTGACTGATGTCTCCGACATGCAGTTGGCAGGTAGCCTATCAACACTTACGGACTACAGGCGCCATTGTTTTTCTTAACTCTAGCCTGTCACTCATTGTCATTTAGTTAATTTTCTGTTTCGACTTTACACAACAACATTTTTGGCATAACTTCAGGGCAACTTCCCACATTCCAAACGAAACCAAAACTCTTCCCCTCTACGTTGTTTCCACATTCGGATTTTAATTGTCTTTGTTACAATTTCCATGCCGACGGAAGAACTTTAACTATATTCGAAGAGATGGCCGAATTCGCTAATAAAAGGATAGAAATGATTTTCGAATTAATAAATGCATGAAGAAATAAATTTTCTGAAAACAACGGGTCATTTCGACTGTCAAGTAGTGATCGACGCTCCAAGTACCAAAGATCCTTCATCTTCAAGTTGGTACTCTTCTAGGACTGCACTTGAAAAATATTTTGCTGTCAGAATGAGCGGCGCCAAAAAGACAAAGCCTTTCGGCACCTTGTAATGCGCTTTGTTTAAAAGCTATGGTCTAAATTTAGTATATATGTTATTATTGAGTTCACTGCAGTACCAAGGACTGACAGCATTACTGAAAAATCCGTTTATTGCTTCCACTCTTTCCCTCTGTACTGTACCTGCTACCAGTATTAATCTTCTAAGGCTGCTTGACCCTGAGGGTGAAGGCAGTGTGACCTTTGGAAAGGTCAATAACTATTTACCTGACAAGAAGGCATGAAGACTTACCTCATCAGCAACATCGCTGAGAAAATCTCATCATATTTCAGTATTTAGAATCCAGTCCTTGGAGATGTCTACACCTTTGTATAACATATATACCTTGTATTCGTGGCTGTGAACGACATTCAAATGACTGTACTGTGCAACGAACCACTGTCAGAAAAGAAACTGTTTCCTAGAATGTCTGTGGAGTGGAAATGCGTACTATTCCTCAGGAGGACACTTGTCTCCCAGATGTGTTTTTGGTGATCTTATTTTCAGCATTGACCTTGAACATAATTTATTACCTTATGTATATTGGACCGTGCATCATTGTGATAGTTGAAGAATAAGAGAACAACTTGATGTCACTAGTTATTAAGTTTTATTTCACTTCTACTATGTTCAACACGTTTCGGACATTACTACATTCGTCATCAGGAGCATGCGACTTTCCTATTGTATCACCACATTGGTCGTGTGTTCTTCTTTCAATGTGTGTTGGGGTTTTGGTGTGGCTGGGTTGGGGTGGTATCCGTGTAGCAGCCTGCTACACGGATACCACCCCAACTAGTGACATCAAGTTGGTCTCTTATTCTTCAACTATCATTTATTACCGTCCAGTCGACAGTCACATGACATGATGTTGAATTTTAACACCATCAGTTCCTTCTAACCTACTTAAGTTTCAATTACAATTACACTGAAATACAGGACTGTGTGCAGCCATACACTTCCAGGTCTCAGGATACTTTTGGTAGGTGAATGCGATTTTTTCTACTTTTCTATGGCGAATTGAAATTAAACAGTTGTGAATCATGCAACTCACTATTTGACCGGCGGCTCTGAGGCTGCCGGTCCCCGGTTTATACTTTAGCGCTGCGTATATAAAATGCTAAGCCACACTTTTCTCTCGTTATTTACGTGCGACCGGTGGGTGTTTTAGAAAGTATTTCGTATAGGAGAGAGGGATAAGAACACACCCTTTCTACGCTGTTTCTTGCGGCAACAGATCGCAGATTTGGGAGCAGTAACTAACAGGGACGGTAGGTGACAGCACAAATTAACGCACTGGAAGTTATACTTGTGCTTTCGGTTCTGCAATGAGTTTAACGCAGTAGAATCAATTTATTTAACAATTTTTTAGTAAGAGGCATTATAACGGGCCGTAGTAAACCGTAACATACAATGGACAACACATTTTGTGCACATACAACTTTCTTCCAGAAGGAAATCAAACATCTTTTTAAAAAAAACCCAAACGTAAAACGTAAAAATGTTTATAATCCAAGTGAGGACCAAAGAGTACAGATATTATTACCAACTTATGCATATTGGAACCTGCATCATTGTGATAGATGAAGAATAAGAGACTAACTTGATGTCATTAGTTATTAAGTTTTATTTCACTTCTTCTATGTTCAACATGTTTCGGACATTAATACATCCATCATCAAGAGCTCGCGACTTTTCTATTGTATCACCACATTGGTTGTGTGTTCTTGTTTCGATGTGTGTTGGGAGTTTCGTTGTGGCTAGTTGGAGTGGTATCCGTGTAGGCTTCAGCCTGCTACACGGATACCACTCCAACTAGCCACAACGAAACTCCAACACACATCGAAACAAGAACACACAACCAATGTGGTGATACAATAGAAAAGTCGCGAGCTCTTGATGATGGATGTATTAATGTCCGAAACATGTTGAACATAGAAGAAGTGAAATAAAAATTAATAACTTTGACATCAAGTTGGTCACTTATTCTTCAACAAATATTACCAATATTTACTTACCTTCCTCGGGAGTAATTTACTGAAAGGCCCACGCCAGAACAGAGAGTTCTGTAAAGCTGCCATCTCCTTTTTCGTAAGACCTAATTATTTTGCTATATTGTCACCAGCTTGTAACGACCATATACAGTATAACTACAGAACACATAGTTTCTGCTACCTTCTTATGTTCTGCCGTGCGAACCTAAAATCTCGCATTTTACAACACGTAACATAAGAACTACTTTCGTAGCGGCAATTAGAAGTGTGCGCTGAGTTTAAAAGCTATCGACACTCCGTAATAGACAGTAGGCACCCCACAGAGAGGTGCTGCTTATATAAATAAAATAAATGAATGCATTATTACCTTAGCCGAAAAGACATTTTTAATTCGATTAAAAATTAGACTCATTTAAATGACGTACATAACACCCCCCCACCCACACACACACTCAATATATATATATATATATATATATATATATTCGGCCCTCTTTCACAGAGAACAGGCTTTTTCCCGTACAAAGACCATCTGGTTTGTGTTATTTTAAGGAAACAGTCGGTATTGGTATTGAGATTTATACGCAAGGAAGAAACACAAACTATAGCGGAAAGCATATTAATCCGCTGTTAGGGCACTTGGTGCATATACTTACCACTGGGCTTCAAAGTGTGACTGAGCG
>Ga0123357_10009757_pt1 | contig 12135 bp, 6 predicted proteins | sample TergutEmb28metaG_FD_89873 | JGI IMG/M metagenome (GOLD analysis project Ga0123357, IMG submission 89873) | Embiratermes neotenicus P4 segment gut microbial communities from Petit-Saut dam, French Guiana - Emb289 P4 | ecosystem: Host-associated > Arthropoda: Insects > Digestive system > Gut ...
ATTTCTACTAACCTATCCAGACCATGGTCACCGCGGGAATCCTCCCCTTCAGGGAAAATTCCCACGGTAGAACCGGGAATCGAACCCGGGACCTCATGATTAGTAGTCAGAGACTCTGACCACCAGACCACGATGCTGGTCTGTGTGTGGAATGTATGCTGCTGGTAATTGTACATAGCTGGGTGCATGCTGAACCATAAAATCTGACAGCCAGTTTAAGGGTTTGAATTTCTTTCAAACTTAGAGTGCAGGTGGGACTAGGTCCCACAATTCTGTGGCAGATAATATACCTCTTACACCAGTTCCAGTGGATGGATGAATATACTGAATTCTGCTTTTGAACTTGTGGAATAGGTCGCCTTTTCCTGAAGACACCTCCTACTGTCGACCTCGAGAAGCTAGCTGAGATGGAGAGACAGGAACTGGTAGAATTCGTGAGACACTACATGACAGAGAATGAGGCACTCCGTAAAGAAAATGCAGAGCTGTTCACAACGAGGGAACTCATCCTCCGTGACCAGGAGCTTGTGTGTCGTGAGAACGAGCGGCTACTCAAGAAACTGGAAGATGTGAACTCGTAAGTTTCAGTGCAATTATATTTATAATAAAACAGTGCACATGACTCTGAAATAAATTTTGAAATTTACTTCTCATTCATTTCTGTGTTGTGTCAAATATAATATTTGCCAAAGAATACAAATAACGAAGAGATGTAAACACACCTTGAACATTGCCCATTGTATCAGGCTAAAAGCACCCACATTGTAGAGAATGTTTGTGTCCCAAACTAGTTCTCTCTGTCTCCCTTGCCACTTCAAGATGGAAAGAGGTCCATCCTATGAAATGTTGTGGGCTGTTCTTCCCCTTTGTTTTATTATTCATTTATCAATAATATTCACGATTTAATTGTAAGTTAAAACTGGTTCATCCCTCTTGATAAAATTTTATTAATGGGTGTTACAGTGTGTGTTGTCGTTCACCCATCATTCCGGCTAGACCAGCCTATTCTGGCGAAATGTTGAACATGTCAGCAAGTGGTGACCTTGACTCCACAAACATTTGGGTCAATCCCCTGAACGGAAGCCTCACAAGTACTCTAGGTGCCTCCACCAACAGCATACTGCCTGGTCCACGCTTCAAAGTAAGTGCAAGAATTTTATACACTTTCAGGGGTGTGCTTCTATGGAAGAGTTGCAAGAGACTTATTTTTTTTGTACCAATTTTTGCGCCTTAAGTGGTAGTCAGAGTATTGTATTGTAAAGCAGATCTCTGCACTTTTCTGTAGTAGCAAATGTGCTGGCATTTGAATGTCATAAAGAAGGAGTGAAATATTTTATGTTTTGTATCAAAAAGTAAAGGTTCACAATATTTAAACAGACAGCTTTGAATCTTACATCACAGTTGCCAGAATGGGTGCACTTTAGCATCATTCCTTTAGAAATCATTCTGTTCTCACCTTGAAGTCTATGTGGGCTCCAAAAACTAGGAACCTAAAATAAACATTTAATATTCCTTTAAATCTCTGTTACTTCTTTATTTTTAGTAACCAATTGTAATTTCTTTTACTATAAATACGTGTTAATTATCATCATCATCATCATTGTTGTTGTTGTTATTGTCACAACAACAACAACAACAACAACAACAGGGGCGACGACAACGACGACGACGACGACAACAACAACAACAACAACAACAACAACCAGTGGTATTTTCACTGGAGTGTGGTGTGTTTTGACAAAGTATTCTCCAGCCTTCTGTGTGCTTCCATAGAGCTCTCCACAGATAACTACCTACATTTCTTTACTTTGACTCTTCAACTATCACCGTTCACCATCTTTATTTTTTTCCTTTTTTAAAATTATAGTTTGTGATTTATATAGAATGGTACCAACAGCCTTGCATTAGCACTGATTACTTTAGATGAATGACAAAGAGATGGTAAATGTAAGGGAGCATAAGCACTAAGCCTCGATGGCATAAAACATTATGGGACAAAGTTGCATGGATTTTTTTGTCTCAGTGCTAGAATGAAGAAAATTATCAGTTTCATGCTCCAGCTGCTTCATGCTTGGAGAAGGTTCCCTTTTACCCTTTGAATAGGACCTGATGTGAAACCCAAAGCTGGTCTGACAAAGAAAAGCACTCCTTCTTCTCATGGCAGTCAAACGCCAGTCAACCAACCCACCTGCTATGCTTCTGTCATATGCATGTTTCGTTGTTGCAGCAAGAAATAATAGAGGGAAGGAAATCATCTAAGCCACCACATCGACTTCCTGAGTCAATACAGAAGGAATTAGATAAGCGAAGCATTGGAAACAGGTTAGGAATACAGTTACATTCTGTCTAGTAACTTGCAGTAATGTGTATGGACAGCAGTGTTTGTTCTTCTCTGCAGTAGGTCCAGGCAATTAGGCTATAATCCCATATATATACTGTATATGTAGCACTTCTTCTATGAGATAATTTATGACTTCTTATTTTAGAGTAATTATTTATATATTGCGTTCTTTCTTAGTGCAATTGTCACTGTTTTCACTCAAAATATGTCTTGCCTCTTAGACTTTGAGTATACATTTTCTTTGCTAACTTTAAATGTTTCACACGCATATGGTTCATGTGCATAAGACATCTCCATACCACTGTGTTCATATATTCAGTAATACTTTTGTAGTGCTCTTTGTTCCAATCCTGCCTGATGTCCAGATTTCAAAATCTGTCCCTTTTTGTTCATTTGTTAATAATCTATAGGCACTTTATTCATACAGCTTGTAATGTAGTTTAATATTTTATACATAAAAGAAAATAATGTGTTGATTTTATGTGATACTATGTCTGATATAGCATGGTGAACATTGCTGAGTCTTACCGTGAAAAGAGCCACAGGCGACACAACTCCTGGGACAATGCCAAAGCGACGCTTGGGTCTACGGGATCTTCCGACAGCAATTCCTCTGCTCATAGAAGCAAACTCAAGGAACTTACTGAGTAGGTTGATATATTGCAGCAATTAAATGGTTCTTCTCTAGGTTGCCACTGGATAAAGAATATCAAGGTAGAATATCATACTTGAAATGAACCATGGGTTGATTGTCTCTCTATTCATTATAGAATAACTTTTGAACTGTTTCTTAAGTTTCCATGAGTAGAAAGTTAACTGTCAGGCGGGTGAGTTATTATGCATTCCCAGTGTTTAGGAAAGGTAAGGCTAAATTCATTTAGGTAAGTGGTAGTAATGCTTCATACATAGTAAACCTTGGCGTTATGTGGAGGTGGCTGCCAGCTTCATACTCCAGTGTTTCACCTCTGCACAAAGGGATCCTTCACTTCAATATGAATGGCTAGTTGGATCCCAGAGCTGCTAAGAAGTCAGACTCAGATCCCTGTAGCATATAAACTATGCTAACTGAACTATTTAAGGTCCCACTGTCTAGAACAAACTATGTATTTTTTTGTATAGGATTTTACATTCAGCTATGCCAACTGCACAAGATCAAGCTTTAAATTTCTGTTTTCCTACTCCATGATATAAATTGGTAGCTTTTCTTCTGTAAGGTACTGTTAAAAGTAATTCATAGTGTACTTGCTTGGATAAATATACTAAGTTTTGTTTTAACAATAATGTATATATATATTTATATTACTGTAGTCCTGCTGACTACACATAACAACAGCTGTCTAATGTAACAGGTTATCCCATAATCTGTCTAATGTGCTCCAAACTTATTAACCCTTAGTTTTCTGTGTTATCAAGGTGATACAGTATTTGTTGCAGAGAATGGCTAATTCTGGTGTTCTGAAGCATACTAGTGAATAGCTGCTCAGGATCAAAGAATGACCAAGAGTTTTAGAATAAGTGTTTTGCTATAATAATAATGTAAGTCCTGGGAAAGAGGTCAGATTGCCTGTGCTACAGACATTTCACCTTATATGTAAAGTATAATCTCTCTGTAACATGTTTGACATATGGGTTTTTATTTTATTTCCATTTCTTCATCTAAGAACAAATTTTTCATCTGAGTATCACAGTGTGTTCCATGCAGTCTCTTCCATACACATTTGTGTGCTGTCTTTACATTTAACTTCCACCCTTTCTGTCCTTGGTAGCCTGCTTTCTCCTGCAATGTAAGTATGCTGCAATATGTTTCCTGTAAGACAGAGAGTTGAGTATGCCAAAAAATATATAAGAAAATTTATATGTAAGGATGGTGCAAATTACACATTTACCTATAAAGGACAAAAATATATAAAACAGAACATGTAAGTCTGAAATAGTCAGTGTTGTCAGTATAGTCACTGTGTACACTGACTGTGAGTTCAGTGGCTGCATTAAATATTTTTAATTCAATGTCCCATTCATACTGGCTCTGGTATCCACCCAGCATTCTATCAGAGAATATTTTTGTATATTTTAGCAGCCAGAGCGAGATGCTGATCACCTACTGCCATCTAGTGTAAAGTTCATGTATGCATGAGACTTTACTTCAGTTCCCCATACAAGACTTCATGGCATGGTGGTTAGGCACACCTTTGCCTTGGTGACTAGATTAAGACTAGGTAGCTTGCTAGAAGTTTCTCTGAAATGACAATGGAGAGTTTTCTCTGCACAGTCACCTGAAGTGCACTAAATCCTTTATCCAATGGAAACTTGGAGTTGCTTTCCTAGGGAACAATCCAACTGCCAATACAGTCACTTAACTCCACGTAATGCCAAGGTCTGGGAATGTGGTAATATCATTGAGAGGGTTTCGTTAATATCTCCCATTTTATCATCATCATCATCATCAATGTAACCACCAGTTGTGTTATATTATGATAAACCTTAATTATTCTACTCTAATCTCACTTTAGCACTCTTCCTGTACCTCCATTCTCTTTCTACTGTTTTTTACGTACTGTTCATCACTTTGTCTCCTTTATTTGACACCATCATTTCTGATGCTGTCAGAGGAATCCTACCCTAGTCTATGCATAACATATGGCTAACTAAAATAAATTCTTATGCTATAAGAGATAAAGCAAATTTCTATTTTAATTCGTACCTATCAGGCCATACACATTTTGCTGAAATAAACAACAGTGACAGCAGGAATTCTGTACAGAACAAATACAGTTCATATTCTAGAGGCATAAAACATGGCCTGTCACAAGCTTTAATTCTTGGTCTGATTTCATTTTTGTTATGTACCAACTGTCTTCCATTAAACGTCAAAGAAGCAGAACTATTTTAGTTTGCAGATGATACAGTGTTGGTTACAAGTGAAAATGTCTTTAAATATCAAGTTTATAACGTTATCAATGAGCTGCAGTCATGGTTTCATACAAACATTCTCAGTTTATATGCAGAAAAACAATAGCAGTGTCATTCACTACTTGCTAGAATAGAAATCTGCTAAAATTGTATGTCATATTTAATATAAAGATATGGTGTAGAAACCAGAATTCAAATTTAAAGGCACATATTTTAGTTAGGTATGAAATTGAATGTTCATGTGATGGCACTGAGCTCAGAATTAAGCAAAATTTCTTACATTATAAAATCTTTAAACGATGTACTGAACCCACATGCTATAATAATTTTCATGCTTGCCTGAGCTATGACTTTACTTTTTGGGTTGGTGATACTGAAAACAAATTACATAAGCAGGTTATGCAAACAGTCTGTGATGCAGGGAGACATATTTGTTGTAGATAACTGTTGAGGGACCTGAATACATTGCCAGTAAAATAAATAAAGATAATATGGAGCAGAATATATTCACAAATATAATGTGTATGAAAATTTGATCTCCATATTAAGTTTTGCAACACACTTTAAAAAAAAAAAAAAGTGTAATGAATGTGGGAATGAAATTTTATACCAAATTACCAAACCAAAAGTTGGAAAAGAACAAGTTGAAATTCTTTCTGTGACATACACATTTCATTCAGTGGAGGAATATATGTCTTATAAGTGTGGTTTATATTATTTTATGAGTGAAAGAGGATTTGAAATGCATTATTTTATCCATTGTTAATGTAAATGTAGTTATGTAATTTTGATGTAGTTTTGTTTAGTTATGTACAAGTGACTCTCACCTCTGTTTGATTAAACTAGAGATGTTGTATTTCAGGTGTTTAATCAGAATGCATGAATAGTCAACCAACTAAAATAACATGCTTGCCTTAATTACAGCAACAATTATATTTGTTATTAGTTAAGGTTTACTCCACATTCTGATTTGTCATGAATGCCACTGTGTTCAGACTGAAGATAAGATTACCTTTACTCTTGCACAGAAAAATTAAAAGCTTAGGGTTAGTATCACTATTTACTTGTAACAACTCAGTAGCATGTCTGTATTTTTAACGTAGACACAAATTTTAAGTTTCATTAACTCGTGTTTTCTACCTCCATGGAATTTATACATTTGAAATTAAAATCTGCTTGACCCAAAGAGAGGTTTCATAATTCATAACCTTTCCATTCTAAATGAAATGTTCAACAATTATTTCTTACATATATAAACGTGCCTATGCCACTGCAAAACTCTCTCTGAAGCCAGAAGCTTCTATTCACTGTATTAATGTATTCTCGACATGCTACTCTATTAATCACACTTTCTACTGTTTCCTGTTTGCATCACTGTCATTTTATTTCATTTATCTTCTTTATTTTTATATTATGTTCATACTGTCTTCTTTGTTATTTATTTATGTTTTAGGCATATCTTATTTTTGTTGTCTTTTTGTATCATTTCTTGTTTTCTACATCCTTTGTCTGTATTTTCTTCTTCATTGATTTTATGTTTCATCTTTCTTTATACTGGTCCTCTTTTTCTACTGGTTGGTCTAAGTACTTCCACACACTATTCTTATTAATAAACTCAACTTGTATGTGGAGATAAATGTGTGTGTGTGTGTGTTCTTATGCATGTGAGTGTATATGTGTTCACCTGTGTAATAGTGATCATTTGCATGTGTGAGATCCGAGACATATATACGAACTTAAACACAGAGTTTTACTGGGACAAGTAGCTATATGATATAAAGTCACACACCTTGTATCAAACCCACAGTCCTAAAGCAGAGGACAAATTTAAAAATATTCTATCCACACATTTGTGTGGGACAGCATGAGAAATTTTGTCTGAATAAATAATTACAGTTGTTGAGCTGTGTGGTTGAACATTATGAATGTGGATGTAGATTCATCAGATTTCTGAGGAATTATACGTGCATAAACTGTGAATAAATTTAGGAATAATGAGAATAATAATAATAATAATCCTATAATTATAGTTTAACTAGCTGCAGGAAAGGCACTAATGAGTCCAAATTTCAGTCTGTTTGCAAACCTAACCCAAACAGTATTATGCAGTGCCCTTTCTATTGAAGCGTGTGAATTAGAAGTACTACATCTTTTACAACATGAATTTAATATATTACCTTATAACATGTAACCAGATATCAATATATTACAGTATAAGAATATTAGAATTCTTGGCATTTTACATGCCATTATTATATTATAATATTTAACAACTATTATTTTATTTATATTTATTATTTTATTTAACAACCATATGTTAGAATTTTTTCTCCTATATGTTTTAACTGGTGCCTAATGATGGTTTTTATTTAAGCCGAGCCAGTGAAGATGAATTTTACAGTGAGCCTGACAGTCTCAACTAACACTGCAAGATAAACTGTAATGTATTGTTTGGATATTCTGTATAATAAGAACAAATGTTGTGCTTCTTAATCTCAATATTTAGCAGGAAGATTTCTGGTCTATTCTGTGATCGTATTATATATTTTAAGTTATCTAATATTATTCATAATTCTCTATCCACTGCTTTGTACCTCATTTTTCATTTATTTCATTTACATTCTTGTGCAGCATACAAAATCAAGATGGAATCTCACATCTACTTCAAAGAACATCAACTACATCTATTGGAAGTGTAACCACAGAATCTCCATTGTCTGAAGCTGGCTCACAGAGAAGGCCAGCCTCATTGTCACGGATCACAGGTGCTGAAACTCAAGGTGTTATCACGTCCTCAGTGTTACCTGACAGGAAAATGTTTACTGGACGAGCAGTTCATCACAATGCATCTTCTGTTGTCAATCACAGCAGTCTCTCTCAGTTGCCACTAAGCAGGCCTATGACTTATTCATCAGAGTTCGAGCCTTTCAACAGCAGTGTACCTTTACCTGATGCTCAAGGCACTAAACTTTTCCAAGACTTTGGTGTAACTGGTGATCATTCTCCATCAATAGCTACTCCCTCAGAAGTTACTAATGGGACAACCAGTAGTACAAAGAGACGTATCGTTCAAAGCATGAGTGCCGATTCAGCTCTGTTACCAATCCGAAGTGGTCCTTTTCCAGATAATGAAATACTGGATTCTTCTCCTGGAAGTCTCCATCATAGTCCAGCTTTGACTAGAAAAAGTGGCCATAATGACCACCACAAAACAGCAAACCCTCTTGCCACTCACAACCTTAATAACCAAACAGGCAGCACAAAGAAAGATCCATTTGGAAGCCTGGTCTCACTGCATGATGACTTCGAGTAACACTTTAACACTTTTCCACTGCTGAAAAGGTTTCATCTTTGAGGGAGACATCTGTTTCTACAATGCACCATAAAGATGAAACTCACTTAACTGTGAGAGGGTGAGATATTTCTCTGCATGTAAAAACAGTCGTCTATAGGCATGTGTCAGCATCACATAAATGAGCTTCAAGTTGGATCACACATATTGATGTTAATATCTGTCGACACTTTGTTCTTCAGTGTATGCTTATTGAATTTTGTTACATGTAGTTTTATGTCTTGTAAATATAACTTATGTTAAGAGAATAATGATGATGCAACAATGGAAGACAGCAGACATTACACAGTGTCGAGGAATGTTGATGTATTGATTTGGATGATGTAGCTTGTCTGTTATACATAGATCCTCAATTTTGTAGCCTAGTGTTACAGCTAAATCCTGAGGTATGTGGACCATATTGCAGGAAAAGGGAAGGCATTAATCAAGATGAAAAGAAAAGTTACCTCGTACCATATTTCTTAATCCAGCCATCCTCAATTCACATTATTCATTGTGAATTGATATGATTGACATGCTGCAGCTATGTTAATGCTTTATGCCTGCTTGTCTTTTACCTCTCTGAATTTCCTCAATACTGATAGGCATATGGAATCCTGCATTTGGTTCTCAAGCATTCTGGATAAAAGATACCATTACAGACTTTTATGCAAATCCAGAACTGCAGTGAAACAAGGTAAATAGCATACAGAGAGTTGATATGATTGTAGTGGGACATAACACAGTAGATATTGAGAGTGCTGAGTATAGGCACATATTAGGAAATAACAGAATTATTTTGGAGGCCCTGTGTGTCATAACATTGTTGTATCATTTTTATCTCTTGTAGAAACTCGCTCGTTGTAGTTATTAAACATGCACCCACCTATATTATTCACATCAACGAAGTGTCATCTGTTGCCTGTTAGGTTAAGTTAGTTTCAAATAGAATTACATGGAATGCCTCATGTTTGTTTTTATGTGCCCAAATTGACTGGTAAAATGAATAATCATATGTCATCATTCTAGTTCTTGCTGCTCTTTTTGTTGTTGTTCTTGTTCACATATGGTACAGGCTATCAAGGCACATATTTGTACACACTTCTTATTATGATATGTAATTCCCATGTACAAATTTGTACATTCTGTAGAAATGTTCCCACAGGGCAAAGATGCTGCAAGAGAAGACCACACAATCCAGCATGGAGAGAAGTGTCATCTAGTTTTGTTTGTGAGAGTTCATTAGTTTATTTGTGTGTTACAGTCTTCAGTAGCCCTTTCAGATTTAATTCTTTTCATATTAAATTTAAGAGGAAACTTAAATATACTTTGATTTACAGAAATTAAATTTGAAGTAAAAGTGTGTCAGTATATGTTTAGTGACACTTATGTCACTATGTGTGTCCAAGTGAGTGTTATACTGACTTTCAGAAACACACTTCTTCTTGAATTTTACAAAAATATGCTGATAAAAATTATCTGTTTTGCAGGACTGGTACTGGAAACGCATGAAATGATTACCATAAGTGTGAATGATCCTAGTGAAATTCCACTCTCCAATCCAGCAACTGTCATTCTGCTTGTAGTTATGCTAATTTAAATAACAACTATTACAGCATTTGTTCTATAATTTCTGTGGAAAAGTCAACATAAAAAGTTGCTGACAGAATACATTATTCTGTAATTAAATGTTTTATCTAATATCACAGACTTGTTCAGTGTACAGATTCTTATTGCCATTGTGATACTTTCTTTCAGGTCTGACAGGTGAAGGGCACGCACGTGTGAGAGGATTAGTTGCGGCACAAGTGTGATATTAAAGAATTTTAAGAAAATGAACATTCTAAGATAGGATTCATATACAATAGTTACTCCTTTATAGTTTATGAGAACATGAATAGCTTATGAGCAGATATAGTGAAAGTTTCCTACAAATGTTTGTTACAGATGTACTTCTAATGCATTATTATTGAGTGTTTCCACATTGAATGTGAAGATTACGAGTAGGTGAAATGGTTCTATCAACTGTATTAGTCAGTTTAATTTATGTAATGAATATTATAAATTTGGTTTGTTGTAATGTTCTGGTAGGTCCCTAGCATTATGTTACTATCATACTTGTAAGTGTTCTCTGTCTTTTTTTAGATTTTCAAAATATAAGTTCACTGATAGCTTTAAAAATTAATATTAACTCCATTTATTACTTTTCATCTGTCCCAATATAAGTATTGACACTACAAATAATATTTTGTGACTTTTCATTATCTCAGTACACACCAACTGCCCACCCACACATCCACTTCCAGTACATCAAAATGAGAAATCTTAATGTGTGCAAATGGTTTTGTTTTGTTTCCAAGATAAATTATTTAACAGTTTATAATTTTCATTATGAAGTCTACAGTTAGTACTGTTCAACAGTGCAGAAAAAAAGAATGATTTTTGCATGGGTAACATTGGATCAAATAGGGTTCTTTCATTTTTTATTATCTTGCAATATATTATCAGATATTGAGAAAATATGCCCTGCATTTGTAGCTATAAACAAGTCTATATATTGCTCACATCCCATGATGAAACTGACCTCTTCATTTGGTAGGGCAAATATGTTCTGGTACCATGACATAGTGGACACAATAAGTAGAAAAATGTAAAATATATTTGTTATAATTCCACATAATTTACAAGAACATAATTTACCTGAACATCCCTCTTTTCTCTTTGGGTTCATATGTCTTAGTTTTAGGTTAGTGTGTTGCCAGATATGCAGTGACATGTGTAGACTAATTCTCAGCCTGAAAAGTGACTAATGTATCCACAACATATCTCAAGGCATAATACCAACTGGGAATACAGAAATTACCATTTACTATAACTATATTCTGCCTGGCTTCATAAAATTATACCTCCTACTGAGTATGCATTCTGGGTAAGCTTTCCAGAGTTTCTTTACAGTTCTGTTTATGTATTTCTAAAAACAGATATGATAAAGCAGCTAGCTTCTTAGCAAGATTTGAATTCATTTACTTGTACCGAGAATATCTTTTTGTCATTTAGTGTCACCACTAATACTCATTATTCTTGCTGTAAAAACATAATTAATTCTGTGTGGAATAAGAAACCAACTAGAAGTCACTTAGTATTATATTTATTTCGCCTTATAAGTTGCTCTTTATAAGTTGCTCAACATGTTTCGGGCCACCTTGTGCCCATCTACAGGAGCTGACGACTTAGTGGTATTTTTTCACGTGTGGTGTAGTGCCATGGCTGTGTAGGGAGTCAGATCCGGTTAGCTGCTTGTGTGTCCATTGGGAAGTACATAGCACAACTGTGCTATATACTTCCCAATGGACACACAAGCAGCTAATGGATCTAACTGCCTACACAGCCACGGCACTACACCACACATGAAAAAATACCACTAAGTCGTCAGCTCCTGTAGATGGGCACAAGGTGGCCCGAAACATGTTGAGCAACTTATAAAGAGCAACTTATAAGGAGAAATAAATATAATACTAAGTGACATCTAGTTGGTTTCTTATTCCACATTGAA